>ENA-UOOM01001485-UOOM01001485.1-fermentation-metagenome-genome-assembly--contig:-NODE-1485-length-22304-cov-3.861926_pt1 | contig 22304 bp, 16 predicted proteins | sample MGYA00245781_ERZ724031 | MGnify/ENA primary metagenome ERZ724031 (study PRJEB28704, sample SAMN03018317) | fermentation metagenome | biome: anthropogenic terrestrial biome; feature: soil; material... | reverse complement strand
GCGATGCCTTTGCCGACGCGCCCTTTAATACGAAAATCAGCTATGCAAGCAAAGCCTTTACCTGCCTGGCAATGTGCAAAATCGTCGCAGACGAAGGCCTTTGCATTGACACCGTCAGCAGCGGAGAGCTCTACACCGCCCTTATGGCAGGCATAAAAGGGGAGAGTGTTACCTATCACGGCAGCAACAAAAGCGACGAAGAGCTTCGCTATGCCGTGGGCAGCGGCGTGGGCTGCATTGTCATCGACAGCTTTTACGAAATTGAGCAGCTGCAAAACATTTGCCGCTCGCTTAATACGGTGCAAAACGTCATGATTCGCATCAATCCGGGTATCATGGCCAGCACCCACGAGCGCATTCTCACAGGCAAAGCCGATTCCAAGTTCGGCATCGCTCTCAGTGACGCCTATGACGCCGCACAACAGATTGCAGCTCATTCACCGCATTTGCGCTTAAAAGGGCTGCATTGCCATATCGGTTCGCAAATCGCCACCGATAAAGCCTTTGTGGCGGCGGCAAGCAACCTCATTGCACTCTATGAAAAAATTGTCCTGCAACTGCACATCGATTTAAAAGAAATCAACCTCGGGGGCGGCTTTAACATCGACTATACAGAAGAAGAAACCCCCTTTGACATAAACGGCTATGCCCGTGCGCTCAGCGCACTGTTTGAAGAAAAATTCAACGCCTCATCTCTGCCCATGCCCACCGTGGCCATTGAGCCCGGCAGATACATTGTGGGTCCGGCAGGCATCACGCTCTACACCGTGGGCGTTGTCAAAGACCTTGCGGGACTGCGCAAATACATCAGCGTCGACGGCGGACTCTATGAAAATTTGCGCCCTGCACTCTATAATGCCAAATACCGCCTGACCGTGGCAAACAAGCACCACCTTGCCAAGGACGAACTTGTCACCGTCAGCGGCCGATGTTGCGAGAGCGATACGCTGTTTGAAGATGTTTTGCTGCAAAGCTGCGCACCGGGCGACACGCTGGCCGTGCTGCACACGGGCGCCTATCACTTTGCCATGGCAAGCAACTACAACCGTCTGCCGCGCCCCGCTGTGGTGCTGCTCAAGGGCGACAAAAGCGAAATCATCATCCGACGAGAGACCAAAGAAGACATGATTCGCAACGACAAGTTGCCCTGCTGGCTCGATTGAAAACTAAAAGGAGACGTGCATGTTTGATAACCTTTTTACCATAGACCGTCTGATAACCATGCTCTATTCTATTCCGGCGTTGCTCATTGCCTTAAGCTTTCACGAGTTCGCCCATGCCTATGTGAGCCATAAACTCGGCGACGACACGGCCAAAAACATGGGTAGGCTGACACTGAATCCCTTTGCGCACCTCGATATAATGGGAACGATTTTTTTGCTCGTTTTTAGATTTGGTTGGGCAAAACCCGTCGGCGTCAACATGTATGCCTTTAAAGACCGCAAAAAGGGCATGCTGCTCACGGCCTTTGCAGGCCCCATTACCAACTTTTTACTGGCCCTGATTACGGCCTTTATTTTGGCGCTCTATATGAAACTCACCGCAGGCAGCACGTCACAAATCGTCGACATTTTCTTTTATATGCTCTATTACCTGCTCATGTACAATGTCATTTTGTGTGTGTTTAACTTTATTCCGCTGCCGCCGTTGGACGGCTCCAAAATGCTGGCTGCCTTTTTGCCCGACAGGCTGGAAGCCAAGTTTTATCAATATCAAATGCAGCTGAGTGTGATTTTGATCTTTTTGATGATTTTTGGTGTCATCGGACGATTTATCTCCGTGGTGGGCCCCGGCTTGGCAAAAATTTTGCTCAACGCAGCCTTTGCGGTTTTTGGTGGATAAATGAAAGATTATACAATACATACCGAAGTTTTCGACGGTCCGCTGGATTTGTTGCTGCACCTGATTCAAAAGGATCAGCTCTCTATTAGCGACATTCCCATTGAGGCTGTTACCAAACAATATATGGACTACATCTACACCTGGCAGCGCATGAATATTGATGTTGCTGTGGAGTTTATTGTCATGGCATCTCAGCTGTTGGAAATCAAATCCCGCATGCTGCTGCCGCCACCCGAAGAAGAGGAGCAAGAATTGCTGGATCCTCGTGCGCAGCTGGCGCTGAGTTTGTATGAATACAAAATGTTCAAAGACATCAGCGTTTATTTTGCAAACAGACAAGAAAACTATATGCGCATTGTCACCAAAGAACCCATCTATTTCGAAAAATCCGCTGTTCAGTTGGAAGAAGAGGATATTGACGGTAATTTGCTTTCCGCATTGATGCGCAAATACATTGCCGAACATCGTTCACTCAACGAAAAAATGGAAGCTTACAGCACGCTGGAGCGCGACAGCGTCACCGTGGACGACAAAATATTCGAAATCAAAAACGCACTCATCAAAGAAAACATCATCCGTTTCAGTCAACTGCTCGATAAACAAAAAAATCTGCTCCATGTGTTGTCGTTGTTTTTGGCGGCACTGGAGCTCATGAAGCAAAACGTGGTCATGCTCCGTCAAGAGCATAACTTTCAAGACATTTTGGTCATTTCGCTGATAGGGGAATAAGTATGGAAAAAGATTTTATGAAAAACGCACTGGAGGCTTTGTTGTTTGCCGCAGGGGATCCGTTGGAAATGGAGGTTATCGCCTCTGTTTTGCACCTGGACAGCGACAGCGCCCAAGCGCTGGTGGAAGAGTTGGCACAGGAATATGACTACGCCCTCAAAGGCGTGCAAATCACCCGTGTCGGCAAAAAAGTGCAAATGACCACCCGTGCAGAATATTTTGACTACGTGCAAGCGTTGTTTCAAGAATACATTTCTTCAAAAATGTCCCAGGCTGCGCTGGAAACCTTGTCCATCATTGCCTATCGACAACCCGTCACACGCCCCGAAATCGAGGCCATTCGCGGAGTCAATTCGTCCTCATCGGTTAAAAATCTGCTGGATAGGGGGCTCATTTTCGAAGCGGGTCGCAAAGAAGTCATCGGCAGACCCGTCTTGTTTCGAACCACCGATCGATTTTTGATGCTTTCGGGGGTGGAGAGCATTGAACAACTGCCCGAATACGAAGAAATCAGCAAACAAACCGACCCTGCACTCTTTGCCGCCGCGCAGCATCAAACACAAGACGGCTTAGTGGGTGAAGATATCGGCGAAGGTGTGGAGCAATGAGCACCGCTGCCGCCCTGCAAGGCATTTTATCCATCATCGGCAAATACACAAAAACCGACTATGATTTAAAAATCAACATGCTGAAATTCGTTTACTTAAAATACCTCATCGACAACGCCTATTTCAGCGATGAACATATCGACGAAATACGCCGTTTCAGAGAGTTTTCCCTGGCAGCTATTTTGCGCTTTCGCGGCATTGAAACAGGGGAGGTAGCCAAAGACTGCGTCATTGTCTTTTCTAAAGACGATCACTTTACCTTAAGTCAAACGCTGTTTTGGAAAAACTGGTTTGTCAAGGAGGATTTTGCCCGTCTGGTTAAAATCATGGACAATATCACCTCACAGCATGGTCAAAAAAAGCGCGGCGCCGTCTACACGCCCGATAACATCATCGACTTGATGCTTAAAATGAGCGAAGAGCACATTACGCCCGCCTCAAAACTCGTTGACCCCGCCTGCGGCAACGGCGCGTTTTTACTCAAGGCCTATGAGCGCTACGACGCACTGCTCAAAGACGATATTGGCGACAGCTTTGCGCGACACAGACAAATTCTTTCCTTTCACCTGCACGGTTGCGACATCGACCCCCTGGCGGTACTGTGCTGCAAACTGTTGTTGAGCCTCAAACACCGCAAAGCCTATTTCAGCGAAAATATTCTTTGCACCGATGCACTGCTCAACACGCCCTGGCAGGCGGAAAGCTTTGATATTTTCATTACCAACCCGCCCTATGTGGGGCACAAAATGCTCCACGGCGACTATATCAAACTGCTCCAACGCAAATACAAAGAAGTCTTTGAAAACAAGAGCGACCTCTCGTTTTGCTTTGTGGCGCTGGCACAAAAAATTCTAAAACCCCAAGGCACCATCGCTTTTTTTACGAGTCGTTATTTTTTGGAAGCCTACAGCTCGGCAAAACTGCGTGCCTTTTTATTGAAAAATTTTACCTTTCGGCATATCATTGACTTCTACGGCGTGCGCATTTTGTCGGGCATCGGCATCGATTCTTTGATTTTCATAGCCGAAAACCGCCCGCCAAGCCCGCAAGACACCATTGAAGTGCAAAAGGCCGTCTTTGAAAACCGAAGAAAAGTCTCCTCAAAAAAGTTGACGCAAAGTCTGCTGACCCAAGACGCAAAACACTATTTTCAGCAGTTTTCTTTGCCACATCGCTTTTTAAACGAGACGGTTTTTCATCTCATCAACGACGAAGAACGCGCTATTGTCCAAAAGATTGAAGAGGCTTCCTTCATCACGCTGTCCGATATTTTAGAAGACCATCAGGGCATTATCACAGGATACGACAAAGCCTTTGTGCTCAACGAGGAAGATTCCGCGTTGCTCCTATTTGACAAACAAAACTTGAAACCATGGATCAAAAACAGCGACATTCGCCCATATTTTGTGCGAAAAAATCGCTATCGACTGCTCTATGCCAACGACATTGACCCCGCGGTGCATCATGCCGAAATGCGGCATTTGCTGCCCTATAAAGACAGACTCATGCGCCGCCGCGAGTGCGTCAAAGGCACGCTGCCCTGGCATTATTTGCAGTGGGGCAGAAACAAAACACACTTTGATATCCCAAAAATCGTCTTTCCTTACAAGGCGGAAAACAACGCCTTTGCGCTGGATACCGACAAGATGTATTTCAGCGCCGATGTATACGCCCTGACCCTGAAGAGTTATGCCTATCCCATTACTTACGAATACTTATGTATTTTGCTCAACAGCCGTTTATATGACTTTTATTACAAGACCTTTGCCAAAAAACTCGGCGAAAAAATGTATGAATACTACCCCAACATGGTGCTGCGCCTCAAGGTGCCGCTGATGAAAATCAGCGAAGAAGCCATTTACGGCGCATACCGCCAGGTTGCATCAAGCGTCGGCACCGAACAATACGAAGAAAACATCGAAAATCTCAACGATTTTGTCTATAAATTATTTGATTTGACGGAGGCGGAAATAGAGTATGTTCAATCCAAATACGAGACGAAAAAAAACCTATATTGACCTGCGCAGCGACACGGTGACCCGTCCCACACCCGCCATGCGCGCCAAAATGGCCGAGGCGGAAGTGGGGGATGATATTTATAAGGACGATCCCACCGTCAATGCGCTGGAGTCAACTGCTGCGCGCCTGATGGGCAAGGAAAGAGCCCTTTTCGTGCCCAGCGGCACCATGGGCAACCAAATCAGCATCAAGGTGCACACCTGTCCGGGAGAAGAAATCATCCTGCACCGCAAGTCGCATATCTTTGTCTATGAAGCAGGCGCCGCCGCGCTGATATCCGGGGTCATGACCAACCTCGTCGACGGCGAAAACGGCTATATGGACATTGACGCAATCAAAAGCGGCATAAAAAAAGGCCTCGACATGCACCACGCCAAAACCTCGCTGATTTGCATGGAAAACACCCACAACGTCTGCGGCGGCACGGTGATAAGCTTAGAGCATATGAAAAAAATCTACGATATTGCCAAAGAAAACAACATCGCCGTGCACCTGGACGGCGCGCGCATCTTTCATGCCGCAACATACTTAAACACCGATGTCAAAAACATTGCCAAATACGCCGACAGCGTCATGTTTTGCCTGTCCAAGGGGCTTGGCGCGCCGGTGGGCAGCATGATTTGCGGCGATAAAAAATTCATCGACCGCGCCGTAAAGGTGCGTAAAATTTTGGGCGGCGCGCTGCGTCAGGCAGGGGTGTTGGCAGCGGCAGGGCTGTATGGCCTTGAGACCATGCCCGACAAACTGCACATCGACCACGAAAACGCCGCGACCTTTGCTCAAATCATCAGCGACAGCAAACATGTACAGCTCGAGGGCGAGCCACAGACCAATATTGTCAATGTTTCGCTTAAAAATACCAAGACAGACGCAGAGACCGTCGCCAAAGAAATGAAAAAAAAGGGCGTGCTCATCAACGGCGGCAAAGGCGAGAGCCATATTCGCTTTGTGTTTCACCGCGATGTATCGGATAGAGACGATGTTGCGCGCGCCGCGGAGATCTTTTTATCCGCATTGGAATAGACCATGGAAAAGAAAACCACTTTATTTAATTATAACAATGCCGACCAAGCCCGCAGCGCCCGTCCGCTGGCCAGCCGCATGCGCCCCGAAAACATGGACGAAATATTGGGTCAAGACCACATTTTGGGCAGCGGCAAAGTGCTGCGCCGCATGATTGAGACAGGCAAGTTTTCCAATATGATTTTGCACGGCCCGCCGGGCAGCGGCAAAACCTCTTTGGCTTACGTCATTTCCAAAGTCAGCGACTATGCCTTTGAAACCCTTAACGCCACCACGGCGGGTATCAAAGATATCCGTGCCGCTGTGGAGAGAGCCCAGGCCAACTTGTCCATGTACGGCAAAAAAACGATTTTGTTTATCGACGAAATCCATCGTTTCAACGCCACCCAGCAAGACGCACTGCTGCCTCATACCGAAGACGGCACCTTTACGCTGATTGGCGCCACCACCGAAAACCCTTATTTTGAACTGAGCTCGCCGCTGCTTTCACGCTCCACGATTTTTGTGCTGAGAGAGCTGGAAATACCTCACATCCACGCGCTGCTCGACAGGGCGCTGGCCGATGAAGAGCGCGGATACGGCAGCTATGATATCCAAATTGATGATGAAGCCAAAGCCTACATCTCCGCCGTGGCATCGGGTGATGCGCGCAATGCCCTCAATATTCTCGAAATGACGATTTTGGGCATGAGGCTTGCCGAAGAGGGCACAACCCTCATCGACAAAGCCCAGGTGGAAAAATGCATGCAACAGCGCAGCATTTTATACGACACAAAAGGGGACAACCACTACGACACCATCTCCGCGTTCATCAAGAGCATGCGGGGCAGTGACCCCGATGCGGCGGTGTTTTATCTGGCAAAAATGCTCGCCGCGGGCGAAGACATCAAGTTCATCGGCAGGCGCATGCTGATTTTTGCCTCCGAAGACGTGGGTAACGCCGATCCCCGAGCCTTGTCCGTGGCGCTGAGCGCCTTTGAGGCTGCCACCGTGGTGGGTCTGCCCGAAGCGCGCATTATCTTGGCGCAGGCGGCAACTTATCTTGCAAGTGCACCCAAGTCCAACGCCTCGTATATGGCCATCTCCGCCGCCATGAGCGATATTCAATCAGGCATCGACATCAAAGTGCCCGAACACTTAAAAAACAAACCCGTTTTGACCAAAGAAGTAGAATACAAATATCCCCACGATTATCAGGGCGCCTACGTGGAGCAGGACTACCTGCCCAAGGGCGCAAAGGGGAGGCGCTATTATGTGCCCACTGAGCGCGGATATGAACAAACCATTTCCGCGTATCTGCGCAGTCTAAAGAGAAAATAAAATTCACTTGATATAAAGGAGCCGTTATGACGAAAACAACACTGACCCATGCGGGTTACACCCTAAAAGAAAAAAAATATATTTCCGAAGCCGACAGCACCTGCTATCACTTTGAGCACGACCAAACCAAGGCGCAAGTCGTGTATTTGTCCAATAAAGATAAAAACAAGGTCTTTTCCGCCGCCTTTCGCACGCCCACGGCCAACAGCACGGGCATCGCACATATTTTGGAGCACAGCGTGCTCAACGGCTCCAAAAAATACCCGAGCAAGGAACCCTTTGCCGAGCTGCTCAAAGGCTCGCTCAAGACGTTTTTAAATGCCATGACCTATCCGGACAAAACCATCTATCCCATCGCCAGTATGAACGACAAAGACTACATGAATTTGATGGATGTCTATTTGGACGCGGTGTTTTTTCCGAAAATATATGAAAACGAACTGATCTTTTTGCAGGAAGGCTGGCACTATCACCTCGAAAAGAAAAAAGACGCCCTTACTTATAACGGCGTGGTCTATAACGAGATGAAAGGGGCGTACTCCAATCCCGACGAGCTGCTTTTGGACAACATTTTAGAAAGCCTTTACAGCGGCACGCCCTATGAGCACGCCACGGGGGGCAAACCCGAAGAAATTGTCAAACTGACCTATGAAGACTTTCTCGATTTTCACAAAACCCATTACCATCCCGCCAACAGCATACTTTATTTTTACGGAGACGGCGATATCTCGGCGCATTTGGCGTATTTGGACCAAAACTACCTGCAGCACTTTGAAGCTGCTGACAGCGCGCCTTTGGTGCCCGCCCGTCCGAAAAAGAAAAAATACAAAGAAATCTTGGATTACTATCCCATCACAGACGAAGAGGACACCGCAGGCAAAGACATTGCCGCCTTGGCTTATGCGGTGGGAACTCCCAAAGACGCCACGTTGCGCATGAGCTTTCAAATTCTCGAAAAACTGCTCACTTCCTATGCCTCTTCACCGATTAAGCTGGCGTTTCAGGATGCCAAAATCGGCAAAGAAATCGAAAGTCACTATGAAACGGACTTGTATTATTATACCTTTATGTTTTTGGGCAGAGATTTAACAAACGAGACAGACGGTCGCTTTGTAAACCTCGTGGAATCCACCCTCAAAGATATTGTGCAAAAAGGCATTGACAAAGACTTAATCGAAGCCTCCATCAATATGTTCGAGTTCGCCCTGCGCGATGTGGACAATACCACGATACCCAAAGGGCTGCACTACAACATCGATGTGCTGGACGGCATGCTCTATGGGCTCAAACCGCAAACCCATCTGGCATACGAAAAAATCCTGCAAAAAATCAAAGACAAGGCAGGGGAGGGATATTTTGAACAGCTGATTCAAAAATATCTGCTGGATAACAAACACAAAACCTCCGTGGTGCTCAAACCGCAAAAGGGCCTGCAGCAAAGGAGGGAAGAGGCAAGACAACAAGCGTTGAAAACCACCGAAGAAAGCCTTTCCGACGATGCGCGTCAGGGGATTTTAAACAACACAAAAAAACTCATGAAATGGCAAAACACCCCCGACAGCAAAACCAACCTCAAAAAAATACCCGTGGTGCCCAAAAGCGAGATCAAAGACCCCAAGGAGTCCACGCTGCTTATGGACGACGGACACTACATTTACCATGCCGCCGCACGCGACATTGTCTCCATGGATATTTACTACGACATCAGCGATATAGAGCCCGCCAAATATCACTACATCAATTTGCTTTCCTCCTGTCTGGGTGAAATGGCCACCGAGGGCTACACGCTTTCGGATTTGTCCAACGCCATCAGCATCTACACGGGCAGCATGGACTTTGCCGCCATGCTCAACAAACATGCCTTGAGCGCAGAGCCTTGGCCGCAGCTTTTGGGCGGAATTCGATTCTTATTCGAAAAACGCCACAAAGCCATGGCACTTTTAGACGAAATTTTGCACAAAACACTGCTCAACGATAAAAAACGACTCTTTGAGATCGTGGCAAAAGAAGCCGCCGTCGAAAAAAACAAAATCATTTATGACGCCAGGGGCGTGTTATTTAGCCGACTGGGTTCTTATTTGTCCTCGGCAGGGGCTTTGCAAAACGAACTGCACGGCTTGGCCTATTATGATTTTATTGAACATATCTATCAGCATTTTGATGAAGAATATGACCGCCTCGTGGCCGAAATGCAAAAATTGTACCGCACGATTTTTTCAAAGGCAAAAAGAAAGGTGCTTTTGGCGCTGGACAGTGCCCACAGCGAAGAGATGAAAGCGCTGTCGCGCTCCTATTTTGCCACCGATGCCGACGAAGAGGCAGCCAAAAAAATTACATACCCCTACAAGGCCAAAAACGAAGCACTCATCAGTTCCACCGATGTCAACTATGTGGGTCGCGCCTATGACTTTGTCAAAGCCGGCGGTGCCTACAACGGCAGCATGCAAGTGCTCAAGACCATTTTGCAAACCGACTATTTGTGGAACAACATCCGCGTGCGCGGCGGCGCCTACGGCGCGTTTTTCGTCGCGGAACGTTCAGGGGCCGTCACCTTTGCCACTTACCGCGATCCGCATGTGGCACGCTCCTTTGAAGTGATTAAAAACGCAGGGGCGTTTTTAAAAGACATCGATTATGACGACAAAGCCATGCACAAGTTCATCATCGGCACCATCGCTTCATTGGATATGCCTCTGCCGCCGCTGGCCGTGGCAAGAAGGGAGTACTACGCCTATAAAAGCAATATCACATTTGAAGAAAGACTGGCTCTGCGCCACGAAATATTGGCCACCACGCAGCAAGACATTCGCTCCTTTGGCGAATTGTTTGTGGAAATGGAAAAACGTCAGCACTATGTGTGCGCCGTGCTTTCACCCTCGGCAGCCAAAGAAAATAAGGCCTATTTTGCGGAAGAAAGGTATCTGATTAAATAATTCATGATGAAACAAAAAAAACTCCTGTCCGTTGTTCTTGCACTGCTGCTCTTTTTCAGTCTTTGCACGCAGAGTGTGTTTGCCGCACAGGAAATGGATATTCAAAACCTGCCGAGCAAAGGTCTCTATGTCAAAGAGATGGTTTCTGATACCCTGATATACGAAAACAACGCCGCACAGCGCTACTACCCGGCCAGTATCACCAAACTTGTTACGGCGCTGACGGCACTGGATTATCTGAAACTCGATGAAAAAATCACCGTGGGCAGCGAAGTCTACGACGTAATAGCGGGAAGCAGCCTGGCGCACTTAGTCCCCGGAGAAACCCTTACCTTTAAAGATCTTCTCCATGGCATGATGCTGCCCTCGGGCAACGATGCCGCCAATGCCATTGCCGCTGCGGTTGCCAAAAAAACAAATCCCCAACTCAAGGATTTTGCCGCGCAAAAGGCTTATTTTTGCTCGCTGATGAACAACAAAGCCAAGTCGCTGGGTGCCAAGGATTCCAACTTTGTCAACCCCAGCGGCCTGCACGATACCAACCACTACACGACGCCCTATGACATGTATCTTGTGGGCGCCGCCTGCCTAAACAGTCCTCAAATTATGAAAGTTGTCTCTCAAGATACCTACACCGTGGCCAACCACACCTGGTACAGCACCAACTTGCTGCTTCAGCGCACCTACGACAACCTCAAATGGATCAAAAAAGAAGGCCCCAATCCTTTTTATTCACCCTATGCCAAGGGCTTAAAAACTGGGCACACCATTGAGGCGGGAAGAACCATTGTCGCTTATTACGAAAGAGACGGCATGAAAGTTTTGTCTGTGGTATTGCAGTGCAGCAATGATGAGCTCTTTGCCGATGCAAACGCCACACTCAACTACACCACAGCGCGCTACGAAGGCGTATCTTTCGGCAAAGAAGGCAGCGTGCTTGCACAGTTGCCCATTGAAAACACCAAGCAGCCCAACAAAATTTTAGAAGTCGTCCCCGAACAAGATGCCACCGTTGTGGTCAACAAAGGCGATGGGGCAGGCATTACGCACCATGTAGCCTATTCCGACGATATTTTTTATCAACTGTTGGGAAAACGCTTTATTAAACAAGATATCACCAAAGGAGATGTCGTGGGCAAAATCACCCTTTACAACGCGAGCGGTGCTGAGATAAAAAGCGTCGATTTGCTGGCTTTGGACGACATTGTCCATGACAAATATCTGTTTTTGCGCATTGCGCTGATTGTTGCAATCCTCGTCCTGGTTTTGCTGACATTGCTGCGCCATGGACGAAAAAGGATTCGGAGAAAAAACCATGAACGAAAAAACATTCAACGTTCTCGAATTTAAAAAAATATTGCACGCCGTCGCCCAAGGTGCCAAAACCGATGCTGCCAAGGAGCGCATTTTGGCCTTGCGACCACGCTTAAATACAGCACTGATCGAAAGTGACCTCAGCAAAACGCAGGAAGCCTTTGATATTTTGTCCGCCTCGGGTGATATTGCCCGCGCGCCGTTTAGGGCCGTGGACGAATACATCATCAAGGCGCAAAAGGGCAGTGTGCTTTCTCTCGCCGAGTTTTTTGCCATCAAAACCTTCTTGCGCGTTTGCCTTAACGTTATCAAAGATTATGAAAAAATTGCGTTGTATGAATTGAGTATTCCCAATATTACCGCGATTTTTTCCTACATTCATATCGACAGAGAATTTGCCGCCCGTCTTGGTCAAGCCATTTTGAGCGCCGAAGAAATGGACGACAATGCCTCGGCCGAGCTGGCGGATATTCGCCGTCGGCTTACGCTGATCAGCGGAGAAATATCCGGTTCCGTCTATGGCATTTTAAACAACCCTTCCTATCGCGCCTATTTGTCCGATAACTTGCCCGCCATGAAAAACCAGCGGCTGACCATTCCACTGCGTGCCGAATATCGCGGCAAAATCAAGGGCGTGGTACACGACATTTCCGCAAGCGGTGCCACAATTTTCATCGAACCCGAAAAAACCGTTCAACTCAACAGCAAACTCGTCGAGACGCAAATCAAAGAATCCATTGAAATAGAGCGCATCTTGTCCGAACTCAGTGCCGATATTTCCATGATGGCCGAAAGCCTTCTCATAGCCTATGATGCCATGGTGGAACTCGACACCTTGTTTGCCAAGGCGCTTTACGGCGTGAAAAATCATTGCACGCGACCGATGATAGATGCAAAACAAACCCTTTTGCACGAGGCACGCCACCCCCTTATTGACCCTGAGAGTGTGGTGCCCTCAACAATTATGTTGGGAGAAAAATATCAAATCATCCTCATTACAGGCCCCAACACCGGCGGCAAAACCGTTGCCATTAAGACAATGGGACTGCTTCAGCTCATGGCGCAAAGCGGCCTGATGATTCCCGCAAACACAGACAGCAAAATCAAAGTATTCCAAAAGATTTATGCCGATATCGGCGATGAGCAAAGCATTGAGCAGTCGCTGTCCACCTTTTCATCGCACATGGCCAATCTCATCGATATTCTCCAATCAGCCGATGAAGACACGTTGATTTTAATCGACGAAATCGGTGCGGGCACCGACCCGCAAGAGGGCAGTGCGCTGGGCATGGCGCTTATTGACACCATTTTGGAAAAAGGCGCCTATAGCCTAATTACCACGCACTACTCTGAACTCAAAAAATACGCATTGGAAAGAAAGGGTGTTATCAACGCCAGTATGGAGTTTGACAGCAAAACCCTTAGGCCGCTCTTTAAGCTGTCCATCGGTCTTCCCGGCGAGTCCAACGCGCTGAAAATCGCGCGCCGTCTGGGGCTGGCAGAGGATGTGCTCAGCCGTGCCGAGGAATACCTCAGCAATAAAGAAAAAGACTTTGACGATGCCGTTCGCTTAATTCGCGAGCAGGGAAGAGAGGCGGAAGACAAACTGCACCAAGCCGCTCAAATGCAGGCTGCCGCACAACAATTACTGGCGCAGGCCGAGGCGCAAAGACGTGAAACAGCACTGAAAAGCGAAAAAATACTGCAGACCTCCAGAGAAGAGGCAAAAGAGTGCATCTCCGCCGCCGCCAGGCAGGCCAAAGAGGCGCTCAAAGAATTGCGCCGCATCAAAAAAGACGCCGACGAAGCCGCCCTTATGCGCGCGGAAGCAATCGCAAAAGAGACGGAAGAGCGCGCTGCGGAATTGAGTGATAAAACGCAGCCACCGACGGCAAAGCCCCGCGCGACAGAAACGGACAATTCCTTAGGCGAACTTGCCAAAGGCGACAGAGTCTATATCCCTTCCATTCAAACCGAAGGGGATATCCATGCCCTGTTAGACAAAGATCATGTGGAAGTCTCCGTGGGTGCCATGCGCCTGCGTTTTGCCAAAGATCAAGTGCAAAAGGTCAAACAGCGCGAAAAAAAGGCCACGGTTCTCTTTAAACGGCAAACCAAGCACGTCTCTTCCGAAATCGATGTGCGCGGCATGGATACGTTGGAGGCCATCGGCAAAATCGACAAATACATCGACGACGCCCTGGTGGCAGGCTATCAAAAGGTGCGCATTATCCATGGAAAAGGCGAGGGCATCCTCAGGCGTGAAACACTGCAATATTTAAAGACACACCCCCATGTCAAATCCTTTCAACAGGGTGAGTACAACGAGGGCGGCAGCGGCGTTACCGTGGCCGTACTCAAATAAAAAACACCCGTAACGGGCGATGTCTGCTGATTACAAATCAGCTGCATAACCAAAAATCCATTCTTCTGTCACCTTATTACGGGTGGCAGTTTTTGCAGGGAGCATATCCCTTTTCCTGCGCCTCAGGCACCGTGTAGATGGCATGGGGCAGATGACTGTTGCGAAACGAGGCGCATTGATAGGTGTGATAGACTGCCTTGCCCTCCAACACCAAAGCAATGTGGCTGTCAAAAAAGGCGTTTTGTGCCTTGGCCTCATCATGCCCCTTTGTCAGTGTTGCCAGCAAGGCTTCTTTTTCGCTCAATTGCACCGCGCTTTCTTTGACCTGTGCTTCAAGCAAAGATAATTCTTGGCGCATGGTATACAAAAAAATACCGGCAAGCAACACGGTTGCACACAACAAGCTCACCAGAACTTTTATAAACAGCGACGGCCTAAAAGCACCCTCTGTGTCGGTCGCAGCGCAGGCTGCATATTCTTCTTCATAAAAAACAGACCCGCATTCTTTGCAGGCATAAGGGTGCAAAGAGCGGGCAGAAAGGTATTGCTTTGTCATATTTTCTTGCAGCTTATCCATTTTCATCCTGTTTTTCATCAAGTTCAGCATTTTTATACACACGGTCAAGCAGTCCGTTGACAAAAACACCGGCCTTGTGGTCGTTGTATTTTTTCACCAGTTCAATGGCTTCGTTGATGGCCACTTTGCCGGGCACATCTTCGGAATATTTCATTTCATAAACCGCCAGGCGCAAAACAGACAAGTCGATTTTACTCAGTCGGTCAAAATCCCAGTTAATCAAATGGCTGCGAATCATGTCGTCAATGGTGTCGATGTTTTCGACAATGCCGCAAAGGGTGCGGCGTACATAATCGGCATTTTTTTCTTTCAGGCCTTCGCGTTCCAAATAAAAATCGATTTTCTCTTCAAATTGCGGAAAAAATTCGTGTTGAAACAAAATAATAAATGTTTTTTCTCTCAATTCACTGCGTTTCAAATCAGCCTCCGATGCCGTGTTTTGTATTTTTTTTCGTCTGCACCATATCCGTTACATAAATGTTGACACTGTCGGGAACAATGCCCGTCATTTTTGCAATATGACCCGAGGCGATTCTGCTGGCATCGTCGGCAACAGCTCTGATTTTGCAGCCGGCTTTGACTTGAACATAGAGTTTAATAGAAAGATTGTCGCGCGTGGCATAGGTGTCAAAGAGTCTGCCCGAAAGCTTGACCTTGTCCACACATGCTATGCAGTCCAGCTCTTTTAAGGCAATTTCACATATCGTCGCAAAGACATCTTTAGAAATTTTGATTTCGCTTGAAAAAGATTTCATTGTTTTCTCCAAATCGGTTTGTATTTCAGTATATCAAAATTTCGCCAAATTACAATAGCGCACTGTTATTTGCTTTCGATAAACAAATATTTTCCGTCTTTGAAAAAAGCGTTGCCGACATTGTCAAAACAAAGGAATAATGGTAAAATTAATATTTAATTGCTGAGATGTTTTTATGAGGTGAGGAGAGACTCCATGCAAAATAAAATGCGCCCCTATGTGGCAATTCTGCTTTGCGCCATTGTGGTTTTTGTCGTGATATTTTCGTCACTGCCAAAACAACAGCCCGTTCAAGTTGCCGAAAATGCGCAAATTGCGGAAATTGTTCCCCTGGTGCGCCACGAACAAATCATTGTTTATCAAAACAACATACCGCGTTTTCCGAGTTATTCGCTCCATGAGTTGTATGATTTGGACTTGCGCAAACCCAGCGGCGTAACGGAGGCGGACTTGAAAAAAGTTACCCGTCAGGGCCTTGTGGGTCTCGAAAGAGCGTTTTTTGCCGCGGAGCAAAAATACGGCGTCAATTGTCTTTTTCTCATCTCCGTCGCCGCCTTAGAGAGCGGGTGGGGTACCATTATGTTTCGCCCCAACAACATGTTCGGTTTTGGCAACAGAGGGTTTTCTTCCAAAGAAGAGTGTATTGACTATGTGGCACGGCAAATCAGCATCTACTATTTCGGCAAAGGCCAATACACGCCGCGCACCATCAACCGCACCTATGCGGCAAACCCCGCCTGGTACAGCAGAGTCAGCGGTTTTATGAACAGCATGTACCAAACCATTCGTGCCACGAAAGACACCACACCGCCGCTGCCCGCCGAGCTGTTTGTCGTCGGATGCAGGGGCACAACACTTCCTGCAATTCAGGCAATCATTGAAAGAAAATATCTGTTTTTCTCAAAAATAATTTGATAAAATAAATTGTTAATACATAAAGCGAGGAACCATGAGCACCTATCACATTATCACCTATGGCTGTCAAATGAACGAAAACGACAGCGAAAAACTGGCAAAAATGCTTACGGATTTGGGATATACACCAACAGATAGCCCCAAATTTGCCGATATATTGATCATGAATACCTGCAGTGTCCGCGAAAATGCCGACGTCCGATTTTTCGGCAATCTCGGTTACATGAAAAATTTAAAAAAAGAAACGGGTATGCTCATCGCCGTTTGCGGTTGCATGATGCAGCAAGAGCACATCGTAGAGCAAATCGTAACAAAATACCCCTTTGTGGATGTTTTGTTTGGCACGCATAATATCGAAGAGTTTCCCGCGCTGCTTTCGCAGCGTCTTGCCTCGGGCAAAGCCGCCTACAAGGTGGACGATAAGGCACGTCCCATCGCCGAAGGCCTCGGCGCCAGACGCCGTTATGCCTACAAGGCATCTGTTACCGTCATGCAAGGGTGCAACAACTTTTGTTCTTATTGCATTGTGCCCTACACACGCGGCAGGGAGCGCAGCCGAAAACCCGAAGACATTTTGCGCGAAGTCAAAACACTGGCCGCAGAGGACGTCAAAGAAATCATGCTGCTGGGACAAAACGTCAACTCTTACGGCATCGCCGACGGGCTTGATACCACCTTTGCCGACTTGCTCAGAAAAATCAACGAAATAGAGGGCATCAAACGCATTCGTTTTATGACCTCGCACCCCAAAGACCTCTCCACAGCGCTCATTGACGCCATGGCGGAGTGTGAGCATGTGTGCAAACACCTGCACCTGCCGCTGCAGTCGGGCAGCAGCCGCATTCTGGGCCTCATGAACCGCCGCTATGACCAAGCGCGCTATTTGTCGCTGATTGAAGAAATCAAAACACGCATCCCCGCTATCGGGTTGACGACGGATATCATTGTGGGCTTTCCCACCGAGAGCGAAGAAGATTTTGCCCAGACCATGAAAGTCATGGAGACCGTGCGTTTTGACGGCGCCTATACCTTTATTTTTTCGCCGCGCAAAGGCACGAAAGCCGCAGAATATGATTATGAGATCGATAAAGACGTCATTCAAGAACGCTTTCAAAGGCTCTTGGACGCGCAAAAAATCATCAGCGGACAAAACAACGCGGCGTTTTTGAACAGGGAAGTGGAAGTGCTCGTCGAAGGGCACAGCAAGAGCGACATCACCCGCCAAAGCGGCCGCACAAACGACAACCGCATTGTCAATTTCGTCGGCAGCGCGCAGGCAGGCAGTTTTGCTAACGTGCAGATTACCAATACAAAATCCTTCTATTTGGAAGGTATGGAGACAGTTCATTGAAGCAGACAGACAATACACAACTTACCCCGATGATGAAACAATATTTGCAAATTCACGAAGAAGTGCCCGACGCCATTTTGCTTTTCAGGCTCGGTGACTTTTACGAGATGTTTTTTGACGACGCCATTGTCGCCTCTAAGGTGCTGTCTTTGGTGCTCACCGGCCGCGCCTGCGGACTGGAAGAAAAAGCGCCCATGTGCGGCGTGCCCTATCATGCGGCCTCGGGCTACATTGCCAAACTCGTCAAAGCAGGACATAAAGTCGCCGTCTGCGAACAAACCGAAGATGCCGCCCTGGCCAAGGGGCTCGTGCGCCGCGAGATTGTGCAAATCATCTCGCCCGGCACGATAACCGACAGCGCGCATCTGGACGAAAAAGAAAACAATTTTCTGCTTTGCGCCTACGAAAACGCGCTCTATACCTGTCTGTCCTATATCGATATTTCCACGGCGGAGTGCAAAACCATTCTGTTTTCCTCCTTTGACAACAAACGGGATTTGCTCAGCGAAATCGAAAAAATTACCCCCGCCGAATGCATCTGCAATCAGATGTTTTATGACAAATACCGTGAAAACCGCTTATTTTCGTCGAGACTCAACATCAAGTTGAGTCTGCTGGACGATGAATACTTCGATTATGACAACAGTAAAAGCATACTCAAAGCCCAAATAGGACCACTCAGCGACAACTTTTTTTCCGAAGACAAAACCGAAAACGCCGTATTTGTCCGAACAAACGGCGCGCTGCTGACCTATTTAAAAAACATGCAAAAATTCGCGCTGCACTACCTGCGCACCATTGAGCGCTACTGCAAAGACGACACCATGAGCCTGGACAGTGCCACGCGCAGCCATTTAGAGCTTATCAGAAGCACGCGCGGCAGCAAAAAAGGCTCGCTGCTCTGGGTGCTCGACCAATGCAAAACCGCCATGGGCGCGCGCAAACTCAAAAGCTGGATCGAAAACCCCCTCACAAACAAAGCCGCTATCTTGCAGCGTCAAGAAGCCGTCGGCGCTTTACGAGACGATACTACCGCGCTGGGAGAACTGCGCAAGGCGCTGACGGGCATTCACGACTTACAGCGCGTATCCACGATCATTTGCTCGGCTGCCTGCTCGCCGAAAAATATTTTAATGCTCAAGCAATCCATCTCGCGCATCGGTGAAATCAAAGCCTGCGCCGTTTTCACCCGCAGCCCTTACTTAAGAGAGCTCTACGGTAAAATCGATGAACTTGCCGATATTTACGCGTTGATCGACGCCGCCATAGACGACGGCGCACCCATTGCCCTCAAAGACGGCGGCGTGATTAAGACAGGCTACGACGAGCAAGTCGACCACCTGCGCTCCCTGGCAGGGGGCAGGCAAGAGGTGCTCAGCAAAATGGAAAGCGAAGAGCGAGCCGCAACAGGCATTAAAAATTTGAAAATCAAATACAACAAAGTATTCGGCTACTACATCGATGTCACCAATTCCTACAAAGAACTGGTGCCCGACTACTACATTCGCAAACAAACGCTGGTCAACTCCGAGCGCTACTACACCGAAGCGCTCAAACAACTTGAAATTGATATTATCAGCGCTGGAGAAAACCTTTTGGCGAAAGAAAAAGAAATATACGAACAAGTGCGCACTGTCATCACGACACAGGCAGACCGCATTTTGTCAACGGCTGCGGCCATTGCCGCCGTGGACGTGTTGGCGTCCTTTGCCTATGTGGCCTATACCAATCGCTACCGCGCGCCGCAAATTACCGACGACGGCAGCATTGCGCTGATCCAAAGCCGACACCCCGTGGTGGAGCTTATCGAGACGCAAAACGAATTTATTGCCAATTCCTGCCACATGGATATGGACAAACGGCGCATGCAAATCATCACCGGCCCCAACATGGCGGGCAAAAGCACTTTTATTCGTCAAGTGGCTCTCATTGTGCTCATGGCGCAAATCGGCAGCTTTGTGCCGGCCGAAGAGGCGGTGATTTCAGTGACCGACCGCATTTTTACACGCATCGGAGCCAGCGATGACATCTCCACAGGGCAAAGCACCTTTATGGTGGAGATGAATGAAGTCTCGGGCATTTTGCAAAACGCCACGAAAGACAGTTTGATTATCTTGGACGAAATGGGCAGGGGAACGAGCACCTACGACGGACTGAGCATCGCCTGGGCCGTGTGCGAATACATTGCCGACAAAGACCTGCTCGGCGCCAAAACCCTCTTTGCCACGCACTATCATGAGCTGACCGATTTGGCACTCACCACTCAGGGCGTTATCAACCTTTGCATTCGCGCCGTTGAGCAAGAAGAGGGCGTGATATTTCTGCGAAAAATCGAAGAGGGCATCGTAGATAAAAGTTACGGCATTGAGGTCGCCAAGCTGGCGGCGCTGCCGGAAGATATTATTTTGCGCGCCTATGACGTATTGGCGCAACTCGAAGAAGAACACAGCAAAACGCAAAAGGGGACAACGCCGCCTCGCCCGAGGGCGAAAACGGCGCGTGAGCACCGTCAGAGTCATGCCACCCGCACGCAAAGCGCCGTGCTTGGCGCGCTGCGCGAGCTTTCCATCGACACGCTCTCGCCCTTGGAGGCTTTGACGTTGCTGGATAAGCTGCAAAAGATGTTAACGGAGAAAGAAGAGAAAAAATGAACGTCATCAACAAATTAGACGACAGCGTCGTTTCAAAAATCGCCGCGGGAGAAATTATCACCCGTCCGCTCAATGTGGTAAAAGAACTGGTGGAAAACGCACTTGACGCAGGAGCAAGCCAAATTGTCATCTCCATCGACAAAAACAATATCACCGTGGACGACAACGGCACAGGCATTGACAAAGCCTTTATTCAAAGTGCGTTTTTGCGCCATTACACGAGCAAAATCGCCACCGAAGACGACCTTGGCACCATTGCCAGCCTGGGCTTTCGCGGTGAAGCGCTCTTTGCCATCTCCACGGTGTCCCACATCACGCTCTCCACAAAAACACAGCAGGACAAGGTGGGCACGCGGGTTTTTTTGACGGAGGGTAAAGTGCTTTCCACCGAAAGCGTCGCTAAAAAAACAGGCACGACGCTTTGTGTCGAAAACTTGTTTTATAACCTGCCCGTGCGCAAAAAACACTTGAAGGACTTTGACTATGAAGCCCGCCTCATCACCGAACTCATCGAACACATGGCGCTGATTCATCCCGATAAATCTTTTTCGCTGCACGTTAGCGGCAAACAAAGACTCTACACCGCTCAGACCGAGAATGTGTTAACGCGCATCGCCGAAATCTACGGCAAGGACTTTGCCGCCGAACTGACGGCTGTCTCCTACGAGCAACTGCCCTTAAAACTGGAGGGCTATTTGTCGGATATTTCCGCCAGAGGACGCAAAATCAAAGTACTCAGCATCAACGGGCGGCTTGTGAGCGCCAGGTCCGTGCACAGCGCCATTAAAAGCGCCTACGACGAACTGCGCGGAGAGGGCAGGCAAGAGCCGAATTATATCTTGTTTATACAGCTGCCCTATCACATGGTGGACGTTAACGTGCATCCCACCAAGGAAGAAGTGAAATTTTTAAACGAATCCTTAATCGTTTTACTGATCAAAAACGCCGTAAAAACCGCGCTGTCCCAAACAAATATCAACCTTGCCATACCGCACTCAGCGCAGGCACAAATCCACACCCACCCGGCCGATGACGCACCGAATGACACTGCCACGCAGCGCCCTGATTTTAGCGGCGCGAATATACAACCGTCTTTTGATGAAGAAACAGCGCCCTCCCCTGCGGAAAAAGAAGAAAGTTTTGTGCAGCTCAGCGCACTGTTTGACGAAGAGCCCGCTCAGGCGCAGCTGCTGCCCGAAAAAGCGGTTCTCTCCATTGCAGGCGCCTTTGGTGGGGGAAGCGCCTCACTCTTTGGCGACCTTAGCGCCATTACCAAAGAAGATTTGCAAAAACTGCGCTACGCCAAATATGCGGGGCATTTGTTTTTGCGCTATGTGATTTTGACGCACTCCAATGCCATGTACATCTTGGACCAGCACGCCGCCCACGAGCGCGTGTTGTATGAAGATATGCTGCAAGGCTATCAAAACAATACCCTTGAGCGACAGTTTTTGCTTTTGCCCCAAAAGGTCTATCTCTCCGCCTCCGAACTGGCGTTGGTCATCGAAAACAGACAAGAGCTGGCACGTCTCGGTTTTGAAATCTCCCTGGGCGATTTGCAAACGCTGCAACTGCTCTCCATGCCCGTCATTGCGGGAGAAAACCAAACCGAAGACATGTTTTTCGCCATTTTAAATTATATGAAAGAACACCCCGTCAAAGAGGTGCAAAATCGAAGCGAGATATTCATCGCCAGAGCCTGCGCCGCGGCGGTGAAATCCGACAAAGAGCTCAACCAAACCGAGGTGGACGCACTCATCGACAAGCTGCTTGCCACCCAAACACCCTTTATCTGCCCCCACGGCAGAGATACGCTGATTAAAATCGAAAAATCAAGGCTCGATAAATTATTTGGAAGAACGTGAGACAATGACAGACTTAATCATTATCGGCGGCCCCACG
>ENA-UOOM01001483-UOOM01001483.1-fermentation-metagenome-genome-assembly--contig:-NODE-1483-length-22333-cov-17.391552_pt1 | contig 22333 bp, 13 predicted proteins | sample MGYA00245781_ERZ724031 | MGnify/ENA primary metagenome ERZ724031 (study PRJEB28704, sample SAMN03018317) | fermentation metagenome | biome: anthropogenic terrestrial biome; feature: soil... | reverse complement strand
AGGTGGAACAACGCGTTCATTGGATCTCATAGTGGATGGATCTACGGATCATCAAACAAACGTGACCGTATCGTTGATGAATTATACAGGCACTGCCATTGTGCAAATTATTGGAGGAAGAACTAATGCTCAGTATTATTTCGATGTAAACGAAATAGGATATGACGTCATTAGTATTGGCACATTGAGAGCTGCAACATATACAATCCGTATTATTCTAGATGACGTAATTTACGAGGGTACATTCGTAAAAGAATCTACGGGCAGGTAGCTATTTGTTGTTTAATTAATTAAAAAACTGCAAAGACATGATCGATAAATATTTATTTACAGATGTACGAACTTGTACATTTAATTTTTCGAACGGTGAAAAAGCGGTTGTGAAGCCATCACGCAAAAAAGAACTTGTATTGGTCAAAATTATACCGCATACATCTAAGAGAAATGCTTTCCAGGAAACTGTAATCTCTAATTACCCCGACTCCAAAAACGTCCAGGAATTAGCAAAATATTCAGGCTACGATTGTCTGAAAACATTCACAAGACATTTTAAAAAATACTTTAATCAAACACCCTATCAATGGATGCTCGATAGAAAAATGGAAGAGGTACATCACCTTGTTTTAGAATCTGATTTATCAATATCTGAGATTGCAAGTGTTTGTGGGTATAAGAATCTGACACATTTAGTAAATGCTTACACCAATAGGTTCGGTATCTCACCATTTAAAAACAGAATGCAGGAAAACAAAAATGCGATTTGATCAATTTTCAAAGAAGGAAGTTATTGTTACACGATCTTCATGAAACAAACACGTCCTATAGGACAAAATCAGTGCGAATAATTCTTCTCATAAACTTAGCTGAACTTCATTGTGAATTAGGTCAATCGGAAAGCGCCCCCAACCTGGGGGCGCTTATTTTAATGCCGTCTGGGAGACGGTTTATGCATTTAAGTATCTGACGGACTAAACCGTCGGATTTTATTGTACTCAACTAATCCACTTCACATATGCAAAGTCCATCCGATGAGGCAAATCAGCATTTTTTGGATAAACACGTAGAGCATACTGATGAGTACCCGGATCGTTCAATGCTTCCTTTGTTTGGAAAAAAAGTTTTGAACCTTCGGTCCTTACTAAATCAAATTCATATTTTTCAAGGAATTCGGCTTTATTCGAGACCGAGTCATAATCAACCATTACGCATTCAAGACCTAGGTCGGCTGCAATGTCTTTTTTGTCGATGACAACCTCACCATAAACCTTATCCTTTCCGTTGTTAATATCAACTTCCTGAATAGGATCAAATTCTAATTTAAGTATTTCGATCTTATCCCATTTAGAAGCCGTATCCTCTTTCCAGCGAGCAATTTCTCTTGCTTTCGCAAAATTATTTTCGGCAAGTTGTTTTGAACGATTAGCCAGTTTCATATAGAAACGATCAAAATAATCATCCATCATTCGTTTGGTAGTATAGTGAGGAGCAATTTCAGCAATCGATTTTTTTACAAATTTGATCCACTGAGGCGAATATCCGTTGCTATTGTGTGCGTAGTATAACGGTATAATCTCCGATTCAAGCATAGAGTAAAGTGTGGAAGCATCCAATTCATCCTGAAAAGATTGGTTTTCATATGTCTTTTTGGCTGTCAGGGCCCATCCGCCTCCTTCTACATAACCTTCATACCACCAACCGTCTAACACCGAAAGGTTCAATACACCATTCATAATGGCTTTCTCACCTGATGTTCCCGATGCTTCCTGCAAACGGGTAGGAGTATTCAGCCATATATCCACACCTGAAACTAACCGTTTAGCCAGGCGCATATCGTAATTCTCAAGAAAAATTATTTTACCTAAAAACTGTGGCATTCGGGAAATCTCAACAATGTGCTTAATCAACGATTGTCCACCACCATCAGCGGGGTGTGCTTTGCCTGCAAAAATGAATTTAACCGGGTGATCGGGATTATTTAAGATTTTCGCCAATCTATCTAAGTCTGAAAACAATAAATGGGCGCGTTTATAGGTGGCAAATCGGCGTGAAAACCCAATTATTAAAGCACCCGGCCTGATTTCTTCAAGCATAGAAATAATTCTCGAAGGATCGGCTTGATTCTTCAGCCATCCATCTACAAATTCACTTTTGATATAATCGATAAGTTTCTCTTTAAGGTGCATACGCAAACCCCAAACATCCTCGTCACTTATATCGTAAACTTTTTTCCAGATATCAGGGTTAGATTGATCCAGATAAAAATCATTCCCTAAATTATTTTCGTAAAGCCTCTTTACGGATGAAGTTGCCCATGTTGGCAAATGGACTCCATTGGTGACATAACTAACATGAAGTTCCTGAGGAAAATAACCTTTCCAAACTGGCTGAAACATCTCCTGAGAAACTAACCCATGCAGTTTACTCACCCCGTTAGATTCCTGAGCCGTATTCAACGCGAAAACGCTCATCGAGAATTTTTCGTTTGAGCCGGGATTATCGCGCCCCATATCCATAAATTGATACCATGGAATACCGATTTTGTTTACTAGCGGCTCCATATACTTACGGATAAGCGACTCGTCAAAATAGTCATGACCCGCAGGAACAGGAGTGTGAACGGTATAAAGGGTTGATGCACGAACAACTTCCAATGCTTCGTTAAACGACAGTTTCTCTTCAGACACATAATCGTGCAGACGTTGAGCATTAATAAGCGCTGCGTGTCCTTCGTTCATATGATAGACATCTTTCTTGATACCAAGTTTTTTCAGAAGCAACATTCCGCCTACTCCAAGCAGATACTCTTGCTTCATGCGGTTTTCCCAATCACCACCATAGAGTTGACTTGTAATGGAACGATCGTACTCACTATTATGCTCAAGATCGGTGTCCATAAGATATAGCTTAATACGTCCTACTGCAACTTCCCAGATATTTGAATAAATAGTTCTGTCGTGGAAAGGCACTTCAAGTACAACAGGCTTATTGTTTCCATCCACTACCTGTGAAATGGGTAAACTACCAAAATTTTGTGCTTCATAATTAGCTATTTGCTGCCCATCCATCGATAAGGTTTGCGTAAAATAACCGTGACGATACAGGAACCCAACAGCAGTCATATCAACGCGGCTGTCACTGGCTTCTTTCAAATAATCACCTGCTAAAACTCCAAGTCCGCCGGAATAAATCTTCAATACATGAGACAAACCATACTCCATACTGAAATAGGCAATACTTGGACGATCGGTATTGAAAGGAACACTGATATAATTTTTATAAGATTGGTATGCACGATCTATTTTTGCCATCAGATCGGCATTTTTAATAATTTCTTCCGTCTTTTCAGTTCTTAAATTCTGAAGCAGCGCAACGGGATTTTTTCCGTTCTTTTCGTATTCATCAATATCTAAAAGTTCGAAGATATCTTTCGCTTCTTCGTTCCAGACCCACCAAAGGTTGTGAGCAATCTCTTCCAACGGTCTTAACTCCTCCGGCAAAATTGAATGTACGTACACATCACGCCATACCGGATTGTTCGAATAACTCGCTTTAATAATCATTTTTATTGTTTAATTTTGATTTTATTTCTTATTCAACAGATTATTAGGGAATTCTGCAGGTTGCAGCTGGTAATCCCATACTGTAATTTGTTTTGCTTTTATACCCAATCCTTAATTTTTCTCAGCAAAATCGCACAAATATAATAAACTTAATCGGCTTTGTACCTTGCAGGTTTCGATAACCTCACAAAAGAGTTATGCAATGCTTTGCGATAAGCTTCCTGATAATGAGATATGAAATGCGCCCAATCAGCTCTATCAGAGAGTTCAGTCGCAATTTTCTTCAACACATTCACCTGATCTATACTCTTAAGTGTAAAATCGTAAATTGTAGTTGCAATTTCCTCTGCAACTTCCTTGTGATTGCTGTCATCCCTATAAATTACCTGCACACCGTCGTCTAATCCTTTAACCTCGTCGCCATGCTTCTTTGCCCAAACGCCAAAGCCTGCAAGTGTTGTGGTAATGGTAGGGATGGCAAAAGCTACACTCTCGTGAGGAGTATAACCCCAAGGTTCGTAATATGATGGAAAAACAGAAACATCAAGCCCGATAAGCAAATCGTAATAGTCTTTGTTGAAAATTCCATCAAAACCATTTAGATACGATGGTACAAAAATCACCTTTACCCTGTCACTTTCTGCATTACAAAAGCCTAAATACTTCAGGTAGTTTACTATTTTGTCGCTATCAGGATCATGTAGCTGATGCGTTGTAAAAAGACAATCATTCCCTACTTTCTTTTTACTATTTTTCTTTTCTTCAGAGAACAAAACAGACTGCAAATCTTTTCTCGGGCCTTTTATCCATGCAGGAATCATAATAAACGCAATAACGTCTTTGGATAATTGTTGCATACTGCGCAGGGAATTGAGCGCATCAATAAAAACGTCAATACCTTTATTTTTGTACTCGTACCTTCCGCTAATCCCAACTAACAGAGCATCGGGATGCACAAAATGGCCAAGCAATTTCTCCGCAACATTCAAAAGTGTTTCGCGTGCTTTTTTGCGGGTACGCCTGTAATTTAACCCCTTAGGGATAAACCCTTTTTCAAAGCCATTTGGAGTTACCACATCCGGCTGGCGCTGAAGAAATTGAGCGCATTCTTGTGCCGTAATATCGCTCACGGTAGTAAAACAGTCCACACTTTGTGCTGCTCTCTTCTCAATAGAGTGTTTCGCAACCATATTGAGCTGACGTGCCATCTGATCGCCGTTATAGCTTTTCAAATGATTATAAAGCGGCATATTGTTTCCGGCAATAGAACGCCCGATTCCTGTAGCATGTGTGGTAAATACCGTAGCAATCTTAGGGACGTATTTCTTGATGTACAAGGCGCCCATACCCAATTGCCATTCGTTGAAATGTGCAATGACATTACTTGCCTCGAGATGATGAAACCGATAAAAACTCTCCATCACAACGCCGGAAGCATAAGCAAACATACACGATTCATCATAATCGCCGTATGCCTGCATGGAATCCACTCCAAAGTCGAGCCACATCTCTGAATAGATGTTATTCTTTTTCTCAAAAAACTTATCAAATTTTATGAGAAAAACAATGGGTTTACCAGGCACATTCCATCTCCCTACCCTTATTTCAAGATTCTGATTTATTCGTGCAAAATCTCTCCAAGCAGCATAAAGTTGATCGTCTTCTGTAAACCATGGATTCTCCGTTTTTTTCAGAACATCAGGGCCGAAGAAAATAATCCTGTCTTTATATAATTTTTGTAGTGAATTCGCTTTTGTCGATAATACAGTGTAAATGCCACCTACCTTATTACACACTTCCCAACTGGTCTCAAAAATATAATCGGGCTTGTGTCTTGCATCAATTTGCATATAAAAGAACTGAAATTTTGAAACGCAAAGATACAGATTTAAAGTTGAAAATCGAAAATGGAGATATTAAAAGTGTAATTTTAACAACTTTCCACACAGTAACATGATGAATAAAAAGATTAAAATGACATTCGTCTTGTGATTTTAAATTACCATAAATTACAGTTAAAATAAAGGAGGATGGCTACGATAGGTTATGTAGACGATTCCCATTGTTTACATAAGAGGTATACCAAACTTTTTTTGATTGTCATTCTGAACTTAGCTTAATGAAATAAAGAATTTAAATAATCTTTACAAACCAGCCTCAATAGAAATTACTGTTTTTCATTTAATGTCACAAAATGAAACGAATGTTCCTATTCAGGAATAGCTCTTCTTATCCTGATTTTCTTACTTTGATTCAACTACCTGGGTAAAAGATAAGGAGACGCATTCACAAATCGTAATTTCTTTTGTACATTTGCACCCAATTAATATGGTGGCTTCAGACATCACACAATTGCTCCGAATCCTTGAGGTTCATCCCAACATTATGGCGGCAAACAAGTTGCTGAAAGAGATAAAAACACTTTCGGTGAAGGGTTTGCATGGTTCATCGCGAGCGCTTTTCTCTGCGACACTTTACAACAAACAACCGCTGACGTATCTTTTTATCCTGAATGATTTGGAAACAGCAGGATATTTTTATCACGATATTTCGCAAATTCAAGGTCCAAAAAATGTGTTGTTTTTCCCGTCTGCCTATAAACGGGCAGCAAAATACGGACAAATTGATACCGCAAACGAAATTCTTCGTACTGAAGTGCTTAGTAGGCTACAAGGCGAGTACGCACCATTTATCATCATTTCTTATCCCGATGCGCTAGCAGAGAAAACTGTTTCTCAGACCACTTTGCAAGAGAATACGCTTACATTATCGGTGGGTGAACAGGTGGACTCCGGGTTCGTGTCAGAAGTGTTAGATTCTTATGGGTTTACATACGTAGACTACGTTTACGAACCGGGACAATATGCCACACGAGGAAGTATCTTAGATGTTTTTTCGTTTTCGAATGAATTACCATACCGTATCGATTTTTTTGGTGATGAAGTGGAAACCATTCGCAGTTTTGAAGTGGAGAGCCAACTCTCGAAAGAGAAGTTCTCCGAAATCCGCATCGTTCCCGAATTCGGTAAAAGCAAACATAAAAACGCATCACTTTTCGATTCTCTTCCTTCGGAAACGATTATCGGAATTGAAGATATTCGCTGGATAGAAAGTCGTGTTGAAAGTATTTACAACGATGATCTGAGTATCGATCTTAGTAATGAGGAACTGGTGAAAGCCGATTTACTTTCTAAACAAGAGTTTCTATCATTTATAAAACCATTTACACACATTCGGTTCGATACAAAACTGTTTGATACACCCGACGCTGTTTTACAGTTTCAGACCGCTCCGCAACCACTCTTTCAAAAAAATTTCGATTTAATTGCGGATTCTTTGCAGCATTTTCTACAGAACGATTACACATTATACATACTTAGCGACAGCGAAAAACAACATCAGCGCTTGCGCGCTATTTTCGATGATCGTGGTGATAATATTTCCTTCATACCGATAAACAAAACATTACATGAAGGATTCTCGGATGAATCGCTAAAAATCTGTTGTTTCACCGATCATCAGATTTTCAACCGGTTTCACAAATACAACCTGAAATCCGATAAAGCCCGTTCCGGAAAGATCGCACTTACTCTCAAAGAGCTCAATCAACTTCAACAGGGTGATTTTGTGGTGCACATGGATCACGGTATCGGAAAATTCGCCGGTTTGGTACGTCTTCGTATCGGCGAAACCGTACAGGAAGTTATAAAGCTCACTTATCTGAACAACGATGCGGTTTTTGTTTCTATCCACTCGCTGCATAAGATTTCAAAATATAAGGGTAAAGAGGGGGCGACACCGTCCCTCAACAAATTGGGTTCCGGCGCCTGGGAAAGGACAAAGGAAAAAACTAAATCGAAAATTAAGGATATCGCCCGCGATTTGATAAAGTTGTACGCTCAACGTCAAAGTGAAAAAGGATTTTCCTACTCAAAAGACACTTACTTACAAACCGAACTGGAGGCTTCGTTTATGTACGAAGACACACCTGACCAGCTGAAAACAACTCAAGATATCAAATTTGATATGGAAAGTGAGCATCCGATGGACAGACTGGTTTGTGGTGATGTCGGTTTCGGAAAAACGGAAGTAGCTGTGCGTGCAGCATTTAAAGCAGCTACCGATGGAAAACAAACAGCAGTTTTAGTCCCTACAACAGTTCTTGCCAATCAGCATTACAGAACATTCAGCGGTCGTCTATCCGATTTTCCGGTAAAAGTAGATTACTTAAGCCGTGCCCGGACATCAAAAGAGCAAAAGCAGATTCTTTCCAACCTGAAAGAAGGTAAAATCGATATTATCATCGGTACACATCGGTTAGTGAGCAAGGATATCGTTTTTAAAGATTTGGGATTACTGGTAATTGACGAAGAGCAGAAATTCGGGGTTTCTACCAAGGAAAAGCTGAAACAACTAAAAACCAATATCGATACACTCACGATGACCGCGACGCCCATTCCGCGTACACTCCAATTCTCACTGATGGGGTCGCGCGATTTTTCTACCATCAACACTCCCCCACCCAACCGATATCCGGTGCAAACAGAGGTGCACACGTTTGATGTGGAAGTGATGAAAGAGGCCATCAATTACGAAGTGAGCCGCAACGGGCAGGTATTTATCGTCAACAATCGCATTCAGAATATTTATGAAATGGAGGCACTGCTCAAACGCGAAGTGCCGGATATTCGCACGGCGGTTGGCCACGGACAAATGGATCCGAAAAAACTGGAAACGGTGATTGGCGACTTTCTCAATCACGAGTACGACGTGTTGCTGGCAACCACCATCATCGAATCGGGCATTGATATGCCCAACGTGAACACCATTATCGTGATAAACGCGCAAAACTTCGGGTTGAGCGACCTCCACCAGCTGCGCGGACGCGTGGGACGAAGCAACCGAAAAGCGTTTTGCTACCTGATGGCGCCGCCGCTCTACACGCTCAGCACCGATTCGCGGAGGCGGTTGCAGGCCATTGAAAACTTTTCGGAATTGGGTAGCGGTATACACATTGCCATGCAGGATTTGGACATTCGTGGAGCGGGAAACCTGCTTGGCGCCGAACAAAGCGGTTTTATTGCCGATTTGGGTTACGAAACGTATCAGAAAATACTTGCCGAAGCCGTTCAGGAACTTCGCAAAGAGGAATTTACCGATCTTTACCGGGAACAACAGGAGCAAAAAGCGGAAAGAGATGAAGATTTTGTGGACGATGTCCCCGTAGAAAGTGATTTGGAGCTGATGTTCCCGGTATCATACATTCCCAACGATGCTGAACGTGTGGCCATGTACCGCGAACTGGACAACATGGAAACAGAAACGCAAATCCTTGACTTTACAAAACGGTTGGAAGACCGTTTCGGCAAAATTCCGGCACAAGGCAGAGAACTAATTCGCATCGTCCGATTACGCCGACTAGCAAAATCGCTCGGTATTGAAAAACTTTTCCTTAAAACCGGACAAATGACTTTATTTCTTATATCCGATGCCGAATCTCCCTATTATCGGTCATCTGCTTTCGATAAACTGTTAAACTACATCCAAACGCATCCGCGTGAATGCCAGTTGCGCGAAGCCGGCAGGAAACGTTCGGTAGTTATCCGAAATGTTACGACGGTGGAAATAGCAGTGGCTGTATTGGAGGAGATGTTAAAAAAGTAAATTATCTACTGTTTTTTTAACTGACTGATACCAATAACAAGTATACCAATTTAACCCAAATAGTAACATTAACTTCACATTATCTTAACCATCCTGTAACATTAAAAGAGTTTCTTTGCGCTTTAATTCAAATAATGTGAAATAATGCGAAAATTAACTACTTTTCTACTTGTATCTCTAACGGCATTCACAACTTTGTTTGCCATTGAAAACCCAATCAACGAAGCTGTTCCGGGAGCGCTAACCGGACGAATAATCGATGAAATGGGCTACGTGTTGCCCGGCGCAACTATTACCATTGAAGGATCTGAAATAGGAACAGTATCCGACATCAATGGATTTTTCAGGTTATCCGGACTTGAAAATGGTACTTACAAGGTTAAAGTTACGTATATCGGATACAATCCAGTTGAAAGAAACGTAACCATCAGCAACAACAGAACCACACCATTAAATAATATTGTATTGGAAGAAGGAATTTTAATGCAGGAAGTAGTAGTTACTGCATTAAATCCACAACACAAAGCAATTTCGCAACAACGAAACAGCATAAATATAACCAATGTGATTTCGGCAGACCAGGTTGCTCGTTTTCCCGACTCAAATATAGGTGATGCTTTGAAACGAATTGCCGGTATCAGCGTACAATATGACCAAGGCGAAGCTCGTTTTGGCCACATTCGCGGAACATCGCCCGATTTAAGCTCGGTAACCATAGACGGGACACGTGTTCCATCGGCTGAGGCCGAAATGCGTTCGGTACAACTCGACCTCATTCCTTCGGATATGATTCAAACCATAGAAGTAAACAAAGTAATTACACCCGATATGGATGCCGATGCGATTGGCGGATCGGTAAACCTTGTTACCAAAAGCCAACCTACAGGTCGCAGAATTACAGCTATGGCTGGAAGCGGTTATAACCTGATTTCGAAAAAACCAACATTGAATCTAGGGCTCAGTTATGGTAACCGTTATTTTAACGATAAACTCGGCTTAGTTGCTGCTGTTTCTTACCAGAATAATCCATTGGGTTCTGACAACGTGGAATTTGAATGGGAAAAAGCAGATGATGGAAGGATGTACACTGCCGAATACGAAGTACGTCAGTATTTTGTACAACGCGACCGCCAAAGCTATTCGCTGGCAATGGATTACATGTTCAATCCTGATCATAAGATCGAATTTACCGGCATGTACAACAAACGACGCGACTGGGAAAATCGTTATCGATTAAGAATTAGGGGAAATGAGCCTGATGGCAACGGATACACCACAGGCCAGGTAGTTCGTCAGTTGAAATTTGGTACTCCCGACAATAAATACGCACGCTTGGAAGATCAGCGCGTACAAACCTTTTCACTGGGAGGAGAACATCATTTCAACAAACTGACCATGAACTGGAAAGGAAATTATTCTAAAGCAAGCGAAGAACGTCCCAACGAAAGATATATGGCCTACAGGGTACGAAATCTCACTTCTCAATTTGATTTTTCCGACCCTCAAAAGCCTAAAGCTACCAATTTCAGCAAAGACATAAACGATTTCGGTAATTTCAATTTAAACGAGCTTACAGAAGCATATCAATATACTAAAGACAAAGACCTGTCGGGTAAAATCGATTTTTTATTACCCTTCAATACTTCGGGTGCTTGGAAAAACAGCCTTGGCTTTGGCGCTGCTTTCAAGTCAAAATCTAAAAGTAACAACGAAGACTATTATGAATATGAACCGACAGATGAAGATGCTTTTGACGCGTTAGTTGCAGGCAATTTGAAAGATCAAACTCGGGATAACTTTCTCGCCGGAGATTACAAATTGGGAATGTTTCCCGATAAAAAAGTATTTGGCGATATGGCATTCGAAGGAAATTCTGCTTTTACCGGCGAAAAAGACCTGGAAACCGACATCGCCGATTTCGATGCCAAAGAAGACATCTTTGCCACTTATCTGCGCTACGATCAACGCCTGAATGACCAGATTGATCTCATTCTCGGAGTTCGGATGGAGCTCACGAAATCGAACTACAATGGCAATAAATGGAACAGTGACACTGAAACCATTGAAAGAATAAATGGAAAGTCAGACTCTTACACAAATTTCTTACCCGGTGTTATTGCCAAATGGGATGTAAGCAACGATTTTAAAGTAAAAGCTGCCTGGACAAATACGTTGGCACGCCCCAAATATATCGATTTAGCGCCCATTCAAAACCTCAATTACGGGGATGATGAAATATCACTCGGAAACCCTGACTTGGTTCCAGCCAAATCCATGAACTTTGATTTAATGGCTGAATATTACATAAACGGAGGTTTGTTCTCAGCCGGAATATTCTATAAAGATATTAAGGATTTTATTGTGGAAGAACGTCTTACCAATCAGACAGTAAATGGTACCACTTGGGCAAAATATAGCCGACCGATTAATGCTGGAAATGCTGATTTATTGGGTTTTGAAGTTTCCGTTCAACAAAATTTGAACTTTTTCCCGGGATTTCTGCGTTATTTTAATGTATATCTCAACTATACATATAATCACTCTAACGTGAAGAATTTTAATTATGAAGGGCGTGAGAACGACAAGTTAAGCTTGCCCGGCACACCAGAAAACACATTCAATGCGGCATTGGGTTACGATTCACGTCGTTTTTCGGCACGTTTATCGTATAATTTCGCTTCCGATTTTATAGATGAGTTAGGTGAAGAAGCTTTCTACGACAGATATTACGACAAAGTGAATTATCTTGACTTTAATGCGAATGTGAAGGTTGGCAAGTATGTGAATATTTTTGCCAACGTAAACAATATTCTCAATCAACCCTTACGCTATTATCAAGGTAGCAAAGAATACACTATGCAGGTAGAATATTATAATTTTCGTTTTGATGCAGGTGTGAAGTTGGTATTTTAATTTAAAACAAAGATAAAAGAAGCATATGACAAGATCTGATTCTTGGTTCTTAAAATTCAAATGATAATGCACAGAAATCTAAATCTTATTTTCTTTTTCAGTCTATTCTCGTTCACAGCAATCTACGGGCAGAGTCCAATGATAAATGTAGAAGTTGAGTATGAAGACGGATATAATTTCTTTGTAGCAAACGATTTGGGACGAAACGGGTATTACAAGCAAAAAGATATAGCCAAAGTAATGGGCGAATTAGCCGAAGAAATTGGCATTGAGTTTATTGCTGCTGCCGGTGATACGCACCATTGGGGCGGCGTGCAAAGCGTTCACGACCCATTATGGATGACCAATTTTGAAACCATTTACGATCATCCTGAGCTGATGGAAGAATGGCACGCTATCCTAGGGAACCATGATTATCAAGGAAATACACAGGCTGTGATCGATTATTCCGATATTTCGCGTCGCTGGGTAATGCCTGATAGATACTATACTAAAACTATTCAACCATCGGAAGATGATGAGGATTTTTCTTCTGCCAAAGTGTTCTTCATTGATACAACACCACTCATCGATCAGTATTACAAAGAAGGCGATAAGTATCGTGATGTTTTTGAGCAAGACAGCACCAAACAACTTCGTTGGCTGGAAGAAGAATTGGCAAAATCTACCGAAAAATTCAAAATCGTAATCGGGCATCATCCAATTTACGTTTCGGAGAAAAAGCGGGTAGATGAACAAAGCCTAGTGGAAAAACTCGATCCTATTTTACGAAAACACAATGTGGATATATACATTGCCGGACATTCTCACACTTTTCAGCACCTCACAAAACATGGTGCAAAAATAAATTACGTAGTAAACGCTTCAGGCTCTCTCGGGCGCGAACCTATTAAAGGTCCCGACACACGCTTTAGTTCTTCTGATGAAGGTTTTTCGGTGATCTCTATAGGGAAAAATTCATTAAAGATGACTTTTATCAATTATATGGGAAATCCTATCCATCAGTTCGAAATAAAGAAGTAGTTTTTGTTCCAAAACATATCAAAAACCCGACATATTATTAAATAATTGTCGGGTTTTAACTTTTACTGGAATTCCAAGATTGAATATTAGTATAGACCGTATTTTTATTTCCAAAAAACAAATCGTTTAACCCATAAATAGATAGAAGAAAAAATAAGAAAAATAATCAAAAAAGTAAGGGAGATTTTCTCGAAAGGATTGTCAGAAAATGTCTTCTCGTAATATGCTGTCAAAATTATAAAGATGTAAAGTGAATTTGTGATAAGAGCCATTGCCCACCCCCACGATTTCACATTCATCAAACCCACGATTCCCAGCACTGAAGACAAAGTAAACCAAATAAAATGAACTTGAGAAAACACATGTACAAATGCTAAACCCATTTTCATTAAAAAAGAAACGGCTACAGAAGCCTCAGACAAGTTAAATTGCAAATAAGCTGTTATATTTTGTATTAAATATAATACCCACGCAAGGAGTTGAAAAATAGCAATGGCTGCTATCATTTTGTTACGTTTTGTTTTAGCAAATTTTCTTAACGAAACAACCTTCATCCGTTCGTTTGGTATATTCAGATGAAAATAAGGACTATCAAATTGCTGACTGCTCATCTCTAATAAGTTATCAACTGATTCACTAAATTATTATGAACCAGTTTTTTCAGCAATAAAGATATATCAATAACTGATTCTCAGAAAAGGAAATCAGTTACGTTTTTATGAAGAATTTATTACGAAAGAGTTACAATTGAGAGAAAATTCAAAAAAAACCGATGACTGAACAATCACCGGTTTTCATTATTAAAACAATCCCTCCACCGATAAATACCTTTCTCCGGTATCGAAATTGAATGTTAATATCCGTTTCTTTTCGGTGAGTTGTGCTACTTTTTGGGCAACAGCAGCTAACGCTGCTCCTGTGGAGATCCCGCCCAAGATACTTTCTTCCCTCGCCAGTTTACGCGCATAGTTAAAAGCATCTTCGTTGGATACTTTTATAACGCTGTCAAGCACGTTCATATCCAACGTATCGGGAATAAATCCTGCTCCAATACCCTGAATAGTATGCGGGCCGGGACTATCGCCCGAAATAACAGGAGAAGCTGCCGGTTCAACAGCAATTACCTGAATGGATGGAAATTTCTTTTTCAATTCTCTTCCCACTCCCGTAATGTGGCCACCGGTTCCAACGCCAGTAATCAGGTAATCGAAACCTTCGGGGAAATCATTCAACACTTCCTGTGCTGTTTTATTTGCGTGGACAGCGATATTGGCCGGATTTTTAAATTGCTGAGGTATCCACGATCCGGGGATTTCGGATTGGAGTTCCAACGCTTTCTCAATCGCACCTTTCATTCCCTTTTCACGCGGTGTAAGCACCAATTCCGAGCCGAAAAGTCCGATTATTTTTCTACGCTCAATTGACATTGATTCCGGCATTACGATAATAACTCTATATCCTTTATAGGCTCCTACAAATGAAAGTCCAACTCCGGTATTTCCCGATGTAGGCTCAATAATGGTTCCTCCGGGTTTTAAAATGCCATTTTTCTCAGCATCTTCAATCATCGACAATGCAATGCGATCCTTAATGCTTCCTAAAGGATTTTGCCTTTCAAGTTTAATCCAAACTTCGTGATTGGGGAATAATTTGCTCAATCGAATGTGAGGCGTGTTCCCAATTGATTCTAATACGTTGTTAAATTTCATTGTTGCAATTTTTAAAATGTTATGAATGCTATAAATATTTAGTTTAAATAGTAAAGTCAAGGGGCTGTAAAAATTCTTTCACCGTTCTTATCTTCACATCTACCGAATTATACACCAACGAATATGGGATAACGCTTTGCGTTAACCATGCTCCGCCACCAATCGTTGAGTTATGACCGATAACGGTTTCGCCGCCTAAGATGGTAGCGTTAGCGTAAATAACCACATTATCTTCCACCGTTGGGTGTCGCTTTACATTCGATAGTTTTTTTTCAACATAGAGCGCCCCCAGAGTAACACCTTGATAAATCTTAACGTTGTTTCCTATTTGGGAGGTTTCACCGATAACAATTCCGGTTCCGTGGTCAAGGAACAAGTTCCTCCCTATTTTTGCAGCAGGGTGTATATCAATTCCAACTTTCGAGTGTGCATATTCACCGAAAAGGCGTGGAATGAGGGGTACTCCTAACGAATGTAACTCGTGCGCAATTCGGTAAACACTTAATGCAAAAAAACCGGGATAAGCGATAATAACCTCTTCAATAGATTTTGCAGCAGGATCGTTTTTCAGATAACATGTTGCATCTTCGTGCAAAAGTTCCTGAATTCCAGTGAATCGCTCGAAGAATTCATGCACTGCCTCATCGGCAAACTGTTGATCTTTCAATTTGGCAATATTCACATTTAACGCAAGAGCACAGTCCTTCAATTTTTCGTGAATACCACACATGTCGATTCGTTCACAAACGGGAAACATTTGCGAAAAAAATGTTTCAATAACTTCTTCCAGTTTGCACTTATCTATTGGAATCTGTACAGGTAACGGTTGAAACTTATCTATAAGCTCAAAAGTTTTTTTTATCATAAGAGGAGTTTTTAAATGAATAATTTTTACTTGTTATTTTAAGACACAGGAGCGGTCCTTGTTAATCGATTGGGAAGGAGTGATCAACAACAGCAACAACAAATATGCATTCGGCTTTTATTCATTTTCTATTTTAGAGAAGCAAAGATATAACTAATTTGATATGAAAACACCAACAGTTGTTGTTTTGTTCATTATTAATACAAAAAAAGCAACATTTGGTAAAAATATTGCTTTTTGATAAATGAATTTGTTTTTTTTGAGTGATTTATCTCACATTTTTTATTCTTTCGATAAGCTCGTTACCCAATGCTTTTTTATCTTCTATGTGTTTTAACGTAGCCATAACAAACGGATTATTATCGAAAGCACCCCGAACGTATTCGAAATCCATGGCTTGTTCCTGAATGTTTCCGTCAGCGCCAAATCCGGTTTTAAAGGATAAGGAAAACTCTTTTTTAGCATCATCGTAAATCAGCTCATCGAGTTTAATCACAGATGATTTCCATTTTTCCACGATATCTATAATGTTTTTGGCTGTTATTGTCTCAGGAGTTAACTGATAAAATTCCTGAATTTTCTCCCACGCCCAAGTCCATTCAAGCGTGTAATATTGATCATGAAGCTGCTTGAAAACATGGTTGATATCCTTGAGTTTCGAAATCTTGCCGTCTTCAATCCGACAAAGAAGATTATCGATCTCTGATTTTGGTGCTATTAACCCGGAAACATCCACCCATTCACCTGAGCCCACTGTTGTATCGGGTTTCAGCCTCTCTCTTATCTCTTCGTTTGAAGTAAAAGGAGTATTTTCGAGTCTTTTGATAATTGAATTACCTAAGAATTTATGAATAACAATTTCATACAATTCCAATCCTTTTTTAAGCGCTGCATTCTTTATGATACAACTCTGATAGGTATATATTTCGGAAGTTTCGCCTGCCGTTGCCTGCAAATTCTTTAGAATTCTCACACCCGCAAACACTTTTTGTATAGTGTAAGGGCTAAGTAGGTTGAAATTTATGAAATCAAGCTTATTAGGGTCTTTTCTTTTATCACGTTCAGGCCATTTTTTTGCATCACGGATGGTTCCGACACTCTTTAGGTTTATGGCAGGAGCCAGGTGTGTAGCATTATCATTTTCTACTAAATAGGAAAAAGGCAGATTCGATGTATCGGAATGCTGATAATGTCTTCCCAGAATCAGTGAAAAAGGCCCTACTTTTGCTGGCCAAAGCACATAAGAATTACTCGTTGTTTTAGCGCCGCGCTCGATGATTCCCTGATGAATGGGCCCAAGTTTATACATGTGGTTGCTTTGGTTTGAACCCGACCCAGCATTCATAAACGAGAACATCCCTGCAATCAGCAACGTGGATTTGTGGTGAGTTACCGTATAAGGCCCCGCAAAAAGAGCACATGCTTCACCGTTCTCTCCCTGACAGTTACTAAAAAAAAGCGAATCGGAAGCGGAATAGCCATGATCAAGATGACAAGCCTGTCCGATAAAGCATCGGGAAATAATGCATCCGCCATCAACTTGAGAACCCGAAGAAATAATGAAATCCTCAGCAATTACATTTCTTCCAATATAAACCGGCGCCGATTCGTTGCTGTTAATGCTTCCATTTTTCAGCTTCATAGCACCGGTAATCTTGCAAAATGCGCCAATTTTCACATTTTTAATGTATCCCACATTCACAATCATAGAATTGTCGCCTATGCAACCTGTGTCCGAAGCATATTTTTCGCTGTAAAAATCGACAATCGCTTTCATGCGTTTAATCAAATTTGGCCTATGCCGATAAAGTGAATACACGTATGCAAAATGTGCGGATAACTTATCGTGGATGTGTACTTCCCGCCCACCCGATTCGTTCAATACGTTCACTTCGGTTCCATTGCCAAAAGTGGTTTTGCCATCCACCAGTATAACATCTACGTTTTGTATAAAACAATTATTGCCAATAGTATAATTAGCTATGTAGTTCTGAATATTTTCAATAACTACGTTATCCCCAATCTCACAATTATGGATGATGGCATTATTTATACAGGAATGTTTTCTTAATCCGCCTGCCAGTTCGAACTCTTTCTCCAGCACTCCTATTTTAATATTTCCGGAAAATTGGGTATTTTTGACGAAACGAGGGGTGAAGCCAGCACTTACTTTTATTAACGCCCAATCGTTGCATGCACAACCCTGACTTTGAAGTTGAGTGATTTCGTGTAACGTTAAGTTTCTAACTTTTTGCATTGATTTTTTTGACAAAAATATAAAAAAAAATCAATCTTTTTGTTTAATCAAACCTAAACGATATGCTGAGAGTAGTTTCTTCAAATCAGACGACTGTTCTGCAAGTACACATCCGTTATCGGTATCTTTCACCAGCATACGTCGAGAAGTAAACTCCTTAATTACGGTTACCGATTGTATGTCACTTCCTTTCTCTACAGCCTCTTTTGCAGAATCGAACGGCTCATGCTGCACCAATTGAATTCCTTGTGAATTGAAAATGAGCGTATAACCTGCAATTCCGGTTGCCGATTGATATGCTCGGGAAAAACCACCATCGATGACTAGAAGCTTACCATCAGCACGCATGGGTTGTTCGCCTTTAATGGCTTTTACCGGCACATGTCCGTTAATAATATGCGTATCGGGGCCTTCGAGTCCAAACTCTTTCAATATCATTTCGCAGGTTTCACGCTTGTTCTGATAAACAAAGTAATACCCTTTTTCTTCGCTGTGGGTTTCTTTATCTGCAATAAAATATCGCTCAAAAGTGGTCATCGCACTCTTGTCGAACAACGGTGAGTCTTTTCCGCACCATAAATACCACATGTAATCTTCGGCAAACGATTTTAGCGGCATGTCGTGTTGTTCAAAGTAAGCTGTACGTATCAATCTATCTACTTTATCCATAAAAGCTCTACCGGAATATTCTTTATCCTGAATCGTTATTTTCTTAAATCGTCCTTTCTCGTCCAAAGGAATGGATGCATGATACAACAAATTCTTATTGAAGGTCAGATAGATACTTCCTTTAGAATACAAACCCATCAGGTGTTTTCTCAGCTTTTCGCTTTGTGTAAACGAATGAGCCAGTTTATCAATTAATTCTGTTTCTTCAGGTGTTAGTTTGAATGGGTCTTTGGGATCAATGGTGGGAAAATCAGTATCTTTCATTGGATATTCTTTTCCGTCAGGCAAAACAATAGTACCTTTTTCATAATTAATCCGATGCAGCAGATCACGATCCTCCATTTCAAATTCGGGACGACGAATAATAATTTCATGTTCAAGCTTGAACTGTAAAACAGCAATGGCTTTATGCATCTGGCTCAGCAATTCTAACGATTTATCATCATAAGTTTTGTTATCAATTCCCAGTTTGGGCAAAAAAAGTTTACAGGGAATGCTTCCATAAACCTCCATGGCAAATCTGGCCAATGGTAACAAGTTAATGCCGTATCCTTCTTCAAGTGTGGTAAGATTAGCGTATCGCAAAGCGATTCGGATCACATTTGCCATAGAAGCTTTATTACCGACAGCTGCACCCATCCAAAGGATATCGTGATTTCCCCATTGAAAATCAAAGTTATGATATTCGAGTAGCGTGTCCATAATAATGTGTGCACCATCTCCTCTGTCGTAAACATCGCCTACGATATGCAAACGATCTATTACCAGACACTGGATCGCTTCGCAAATGGCCACAATAAAAGCATCGGCACTACCCGTTGATACGATGGAATTAAAGATCACGCTGATATATGCCGATTTGTGCGGATTAATACTTGACTCGTGCAGAAGTTCCTGAATTATGTACTCAAATTTCGGTGGTAGTGCTTTACGAACTTTTGAGCGTGTGTATTTTAATGTTACTCCTTGTAAAACCCTCACTAACTGATTCAGTATTACTGAATACCACTCTTGTAAATTTGGTTCGGTCTTCTTTATCAGTTGCAGCTTTTCTTTCGGATAGTAGATGAGTGTACAAAGTTCTTTCTTTTCGCTTTCGCGAAGCGTTTGTCCAAATATTTCTTCCACTTTTCGTTTAATGGTTCCTGACGCATTTTTCAATACATGCTGGAACGCTTCGGCTTCACCGTGAATGTCAGCCAAAAAATGTTCTGTACCTTTCGGTAGATGAAGAATAGCTTCAAGATTAATAATTTCGGTGCTTGCACTGGCAATATTAGGAAAACTCTTTGCCAATAGCTGCAGATATTTAATATCTCGGGCAAGCTCTTGATGAGTTGCAGTGGATTTTGTCATAAAATGATTTAAGATTTGTGGTTTGTAGTTTCCAATAAATATGAAGCCTTTTAGAAACGGTCTCATTGAAGGTTATAAGCAAGATGTGGAGTAAAAAGATCAATTCCACGCTCCTCTTTTTATTTAAAGGGGAGCGTAGGAAAATGACACCTTACTTTTTCTCTTTTAAAGCTTCAAAAATCAGCTTTTCGAGCTCGTCTGCCAATTCGGGATTATCTTTGATAACCGATTTGCTGGCATCACGTCCTTGCGCCAACCTCGAATCGTTGTAGCTGTACCACGATCCACTTTTTTTGATAACGCCAAGTTCGGCGCCAAGGTCAATAATTTCACCTTCTCGCGAAATTCCTTCGCCGTACATAATATCAAATTCAGCTTTGCGGAATGGTGGAGCCACTTTGTTTTTCACCACCTTCACGCGGGTTTGGCTGCCGTGCACTTCATCACCGTCTTTTAGCTGGCCAATCCGACGGATATCCAGGCGCACAGAAGAGTAAAACTTCAGAGCATTACCTCCGGTAGTTGTTTCGGGGTTTCCAAACATAATACCGATCTTCTCACGCAACTGATTAATGAAAATGCAGGTTGTATTTGTTTTACCTATTGTCGAGGTGAGTTTACGCAAAGCTTGTGACATCAATCGGGCTTGTAATCCTACGTTTGAGTCGCCCATATCACCTTCGATTTCTTTTTTCGGGGTAAGTGCAGCTACCGAGTCGATAACGATAATATCTACTGCTGATGAACGAATAAGTTGCTCGGCAATCTCCAGTGCTTCCTCACCACTGCTGGGTTGAGAAATCAATAAGTTATCTGTATCCACTCCAAGTTTTTCAGCATAAAAGCGATCGAAAGCATGCTCTGCATCTATAAATGCGGCAACACCACCCGCCTTTTGGGCTTCGGCAATGGCGTGAATGGCCAATGTGGTCTTTCCGGATGACTCAGGGCCGTATATTTCTATAACCCTGCCGCGAGGATATCCTCCAACGCCCAAAGCAGCATTTAATCCGATAGATCCGCTGGGAATCACCGCTACTTGCTCTATCTTTTCTTCGCCCATCTTCATGATAGAACCTTTGCCGTAAGTTTTTTCTATTTTGTCCATCGCTGCGCGAAGCGCTTTGAGTTTTTCAGAATTTACATTTTTTTCTTCCACCATAATTTATTTCATTGAAGTTTAATTTGTTTCGTTAATTTACTCTTTTCTCTTTATTATTTTAACACTGCCAATATCTGCTCTGCATGATTTTTTGTATCCACACTTCTTCCCTCTATGATGTGGTGGATAGTGCCGTTTTCATCGATTAAAAATGTGGTACGGACTGTGCCCATATATGTTTTACCGTAATTTTTCTTTTCTTGCCATACACCGAATTCCTGAACCAGTTTTTTATCCACATCGGCAATCAACGGAAAAGGCAAATCAAATTTATCGATAAACTTTTGATGTGAAGTTTCACTATCCACACTCACTCCAACAATTGCGTAACCGGCTTTTTTCAAATCCTGATATCCGTCTCTCAGGCTGCAGGCCTGTGCGGTGCATCCGGGAGTATTATCTTTCGGATAGAAATATAACGCCAGTTTTTTACCCGCGAAATCGCTTGCTTTTATTACTTTTCCATTTTGGTCAAAGCCTAATATTTCAGGAATTTTATCACCAATCTGTAGTGCCATAACTTTTTATCTTTTTGTAGTTGAGAAACCAAAGATAAGCATAAAATAAAGAAAAAGAGAAGAAATTTACAACAACTTATACACACCGCCCGGCAACGCTTTTACTACATTTTTCATTTCCAGCTCGAGCAAAGTAAAGAATAATTCAGAGACCGGAAGGTTAAGTTCGATACCAAGCATATTCACGTGTATAGATTCAACTTTATTAAGTGCGTTGAATACTTTTTCTTCTGTTTCGGTAAGATTCAGGAAGAGTTCTTTTTGTTTGGATTGTGTTATTTTTGCAGCTGCACTCCATCCCATTTGGTCGATAAAGGATTTCGTATCTTTAAATAAAACCGCCTTATTGGAAGTGATCAGGCTGTTGCATCCCGATGATTTGGCGTCGGTTGTCCTGCCGGGAACAGCAAAAACCTCCCGGTAATATGAATTAGCAATTTCCGCTGTTATGAGGGAACCGCCTTTTTCTGCCGATTCCACAACAACCACTGCATCAGCCATTCCGGCAACAATACGGTTTCGTTTCACGAAATTGAATCTATCGGGTTCAGTGTGGCTTGGGAATTCGGTTATCAATGCTCCTCTTTCCAACATCTCTATGGCCGTTTTCCGGTGTACAGACGGATAAACTCTATCC
>ENA-UOOM01001482-UOOM01001482.1-fermentation-metagenome-genome-assembly--contig:-NODE-1482-length-22338-cov-19.905982_pt1 | contig 22338 bp, 15 predicted proteins | sample MGYA00245781_ERZ724031 | MGnify/ENA primary metagenome ERZ724031 (study PRJEB28704, sample SAMN03018317) | fermentation metagenome | biome: anthropogenic terrestrial biome; feature: soil... | reverse complement strand
AAAAGGATGTGCGTGAATGGCAAAAAAGTATTGGCTCAACCGTTTATGAATGGGTTGAAATGTAAACACACTCAACTTGTCATTAACTATTTTGTACCAAAAGATAAATTCATTTAAAGTCTCAACTTCCTCTCCAGCACATTCCATCCCTCAACGATGAGTTTTGTATTTTTGATATTTGCAGTAGGCAATTCCATCTCTACAGTTTTGTTTTCGCCCGGAAGCAAGGTGATATAATTATCGGAAAAATAAGTGGGTAATACGAGTTCGCCTTGCTCATCAACAGCTTTCAAACGAATAAAAAAAGCAGGTTCTTTAGAAGGATTGGACAATTTCACTGATAATTTACCCTTTCTCTGATTATTAACAGACATGGATATATCTACTTTGTTTAGTTCATTCAGCTTTTCGTAAGAACGAGGTGTATTGGTCAACCAATACAGATTTTCATCGATCAACTCATTGTCTTTCCTCAATTCCAGTTTCAGAAAAAATACATCTTTTTCTTCAGGCAGTAATACTTTATCGAGCAAACGTACTTGATTGGATTCAATATTCAGCCCATGTTTCTTTTCGGAAATTAATTTACCGTGCAAACCGTATAAACGCACAAAAGTTGTGACATTCCCCACATCAACAGCAGTTTGGTTTAATACACAAACCGATGAATCGTTCAGATTCAATTGGATATGTACCGGCACAGCCGCATGTTTAAATCCGAAATATCCACCATTATAGTCAAAGTAATAATCGTAAAATGAGCCGCGTAATGCTGTCCATGGATTTTGGTTTTTCCAGACCAACATTCCCGTGTACCAATCCCACATTTTGTAATTAAATGCTTCCTGCAAAGCACGGTATTGTTCGTATTGCACCAGTTGTGTCTTAATGCAAAAATCTCGAATATCCTTTACTTTACCGTAACGATCGGGAAAGTTTCGCAAGGGAAGATATTTATGGTATCGCCAGCTTTCCGTAAGCGCGGAATCAACTGGCGTGAACAACTCATTTTCGGGAATAATCTTCAACAATCCTTCGTAATTAGGTATTCCTATGGAACCAACTTCAGGATTAAAAGGGAAAGATTGTGTGTGAAATATCTCTTCCGGCTCTCGGATTCCGTAAGGCCCGTCACCTACACCACCAATAGAGTTAGTCATAAGTTTTGGTGAAGTGGATTTATCCAGAAAGAAACGCTTGGGATCGTATTTTGGAAAAATATCGTTTTCAAGTGCCTGCGAAATATCGTCCGGCGGATAAGTTTCATTCCCACCGCACCAAAGATACAAACTGGGATGATTGCGGAGCATTTTTACCTGATCGACCACCGATTCCAAAAATAGAGCGTGGTTGTCGGGATATTTTTTTCTTATTTCCTGTGATTCTTTTTTTACGGGATCCCGCCATTCACCATTTCCATCACCGGTAATCCACAAGTCTTGCCAAACCAGAATGCCGTATTTATCGCACGCTTCGTAAAACTCCGGACGCTCTGTTAGGCCGCCACCCCAAACACGAATCATATTCATGTTCATTTCTGCATGCAGCCTCACTTCAGCCTCGTATCTCTCCTTCGATAAACGAAGTAGAGCATCAGATGCAATCCAGTTGCCACCTTTGATGAAAACTTTTTGTCCGTTAACTGTGAACACCTGCGCTTTTATCGCTGTATCGAAATAATTCCCCGTTTCCTTTATTCCGAAAGTAATTATTTCCGAATCGCTTTTTGTATTGTTTGTAATGAAATCTATTTTTATGTCGTAAAGCGGCTGATCACCCATTCCGTTGGGCCACCACAAACGTGGATTTTTCACTTCAATTTGAGGAATTGATACTGTTTTTTCTTCATATGGATTTAGTGTTACTTTTACTGATTTTTGTATCCCTTCCAACGTCGCTGTCAATGTTCCTTTCACACGTTTTCCCGTTGCATTTTTCAACTCAACCGAAGGTTTCACAAAAGCAGACAATTGATTTCCACCCGGTGTTCTTTTACCCGGAACAGAAGTTTCTATGTACGGATGATAAATGTCCACCGCTTTAGTAACTTCGAGTGTTACCTTATCCCAGATCCCGGTATTACGATCGCGAATAGGACAAATCCAATCCCAGCCAGCCGTAAATTGCATTGTTACACTTTTGGCAATCAGACCATCTCCTGCTTGTCCCCGCTCGGGATTTCCCACCGGATCGGGTGGAGCTATCCAAACAGCCAGCTTGTTTTTGCCATTTACATTCAGATAAGGCGTGATATTGAACTTCTCACGTAAGTACATTCCTTCGTGCGTTCTCTCGTTTAACCGATGCCCATTCAAATAAAAATCTGCGAAATAGTTTACTCCTCTGAATGAGAGCCACACTTGTGAATTAGCGTCCTTTGAAGGAGTATCGAATTCATTGTAAAACCAATACGTATAAAAATCACGCCCGGTTTCATATACATCGGGAATGAGGTTGTTATTCATCCCGAAAAACGGATCAGGAATCTGTTCGTTATGCAGAAGTGTTGTCAAAATTGTGCCGGGGACGACAGCATCCAGCCATCCTGATGGGATAAATCCATGCGCAGTGAGTTCTTCACCATTCAAATTTACATCCGAAACACGTTTTGTTTTCCAGTTTTTATCTAAGTTGAATTCAACTTGTTGAGCAATCAGCAAAACTGGAAAAAACAAAAATAAAACAAAAGGGCATAGATTCTTACACATAACGACAACATAGTTTTAGTGAGGTTACATATGTTACTAAAAGACATCAAAAGAGTCAGGAATCACTTGATACTGTCAAATCCTTTCCCATAAACTCCAACGACGTTACTTTGAGAGATAAAAGCATCTTTATCAATGCGCTTAACGAGACGGAAGATGGGGGTTGATTCCGTTTTACGGGCCAAAACAATAAGAACTTTCTGCGGTTGTTTCGAAAACCATCCTGTTCCGTCTATAACCGTGCAGCCTCTGTGGAGTTCTGAATTGATATGAGATGCAATTTCTTCGTATTTTGAAGAGAAAATCAGGAACTGAACCGATTGTCGCGCTCCGCTTATCACCATATCCGCCGTATAATACAAAACAGCTATGATAATAAGTCCGTAAATAATTTTTTCGAGACTTTGAAACAGAAACCACGAACTAAGGATTATTACAACGTCAACGTACATCAATCCACGGCCCATGCTTATATAGCGGTATTTGGTAATTATGGCGCCCACGATATCGGTTCCGCCCGTGGTACTGTTCATTGAGTACACCAATCCAAGCCCGGTTCCGCAACAAATTGCACCAATTATGCTCGCCATAAGCGGATCAGCGCTGGGAAGCAAAGAATGATTAATGTATTTTTCGGAAATACCAATGATAAGCGTTAGCCCAAGCGCACCGAAAAGTGTTTTAAAGACGAAATTACGTCCTAAAATGAACCATGCAAAAATCAACAAAATACAATTGATGACCAAAATAGAAAGCCATACCGGAATACCGGATGAATAATTGATAAGGAGCGAGACTCCGGCTAACCCTCCTGTAACAATCTTGTTTGGGATCAAAAATCCGGAAAGTCCGATCGCATAGAGTATCAGGCCGATTACAACAACAATATAGTCACGCCATTCAAATGATTTCAGGTATTTTTCAGCAGGTAAGTTCATGTCAATTTACCGATTTAGTTATCTAATTGTAAAAGATTTACTCCCATATATTTATATCACCACATTCACAATTTTTTTCGGCACAATAATTACTTTCTTCGGAGCTTTTCCATCCATCCACTTTTGCGAATTGGGATGTTCTAAGACTGTTTTCTCAATTTCTTCGTTTGATGCATCGGCAGAAAATTCAAGTATGAATCGTGATTTTCCGTTAAATGAGATGGAGTAAGGAAATGCGTCTTCTTTTAAATATTCCTCGATGAACTCTGGAAATTTAGCATCGCAAATGGTTTGTTCATTTCCTAACTTATGCCACAATTCTTCAGTAATGTGTGGTGCAAAAGGAGCAAGACAGATCAGTAAATTGCTGAGAATGGATCTTTTGTTGCATTTCAACTGCGATAATTCGTTTACACAAATCATAAACGCCGATACCGATGTATTGAACGAGAAATTCTCGATATCGAAAGCTACTTTTTTGATAAGCTTATGCAGCGCTTTCAATTCTTCTCTTGTTGGATTCTCCTCCGTAACCGTAAATTCTCCGTTTGAGTGAAACAGATTCCAAAGTCTGCGCAGAAAACGATGCACACCATCAATTCCATTGGTATCCCACGGTTTAGAAAGTTCCAATGGACCTAAAAACATTTCGTAAAGGCGCAATGTGTCAGCTCCGTAATTCTCTACAATATCGTCAGGGTTTACTACGTTGAACATCGACTTCGACATTTTTTCTACTGCCCAACCACAGATATATTTCCCGTCCTCGAGAATAAACTCAGCCGTTTTATATTCGGGATTCCAATTGCGGAACGATTCAATATCCAGGATATCATTATGTACAATGTTTACATCCACATGAATGGGCGTAACATCGTATTGATCTTTGAGATTCAGTGAAACAAATGTGTTGGTTTCTTTGATGCGATATACAAAGTTGCTCCGTCCTTGGATCATCCCCTGGTTCACTAGTTTTCTGAACGGCTCTTCTTCACACGAAACTCCCAAATCGAAGAGAAATTTATTCCAGAACCGACTGTAAATCAAATGTCCGGTAGCATGTTCCGTTCCACCAATGTACAAGTCCACGCTGCGCCAGTATTCATTCGCTTCTGTTGAAACTAAGGATTTATCGTTTCGCGGATCCATATAACGCAGGTAATATGCCGATGAGCCGGCAAAGCCGGGCATCGTACTTAATTCCAATGAGTACCCGTCTTTGGTTTGCCAGTTTTTGGCCCGGCCGAGCGGCGGTTCGCCCGATTCGGTAGGTAGATATTTATCCACTTCGGGAAGTTCGAGTGGTAACTCGCTTTCATCAAGTGTATATGGCATTCCGTCTTTGTAATAAATAGGAAACGGTTCACCCCAATAGCGCTGACGACTGAAAATAGCATCACGTAAACGGAAATTTATTTTTCGAAATCCGAGTTTCTGTTTTTCCACTTCATCGATAGCGGCGGGAATAGCTTCTTTCACGGTCATACCGTTCAGAAAACCGGAATTCATCATAATGCCTTCTTTGGCATCAAAACTTTCTTCCGATATATCGCAACCCTCAATCAGCGGGATAATGGGCAAGTTAAAATGTTTGGCGAAAGCGTAGTCGCGGCTATCGTGTCCGGGAACGGCCATAATTGCACCGGTTCCGTAACCTGCTAGTACATAATCCGAAATCCAGATTGGTAATGGTTCTCCGGTGAACGGATGCGATGCATAGGAACCGGAAAAAACTCCACTTACCGATTTGTCGGCAATGCGCTCGCGCTCGGTACGTTTTTTTGTTTTATTGATATATTCAGCTACAGTTTGGCGTTGTTCATCGGTTGTGAGTTGATCTACCAACTCACTTTCGGGTGCGAGAACCATAAAAGTAACACCAAAAATTGTGTCGGCTCTCGTAGTAAAAATATCAAATGAAACACCGCTAGGTGTATTAAATGTCATTTCGGCACCAACTGAACGTCCAATCCAGTTCCGTTGTGTTTCTTTTAACGATTCTGTCCAGTCCACGTTATCGAGACCGTCTAATAATCGCTGCGCGTAGGCCGATACGCGTAAACACCATTGTCGCATTTTCTTCTGCTCAACCGGATATCCTCCACGGATGGAAAGCCCTTCGCTTACTTCATCGTTGGCTAAAACAGTTCCCAATGCGGGGCACCAGTTTACCATTGTATCGCCTAAATAAGCAATACGATAATTCATCAGAATCTCCTGTTTTTCTTTTTCGGTTTTGGAGTTCCATTCTTCGGCAGAGAAGTTCAGTAGTTCGGTGCAGGCTAAATCCATTCCGGCAGTTCCCTGTTGTGAGAAAACGTCAATAAGTTCTTCCATCGGACGGGCTTGCTGTGCCTGGTTACAGTAATAGGAGTGGAACATTTTGATAAATGCCCATTGTGTCCATTTGTAGTATTCAGGATCGCAGGTTTGCACCTCACGGCTCCAGTCGTAAGAAAAACCGATTTTATCTAATTGCTCGCGGTAGCGGGCAATGTTATTTTTGGTAGTTATTGCCGGATGTTGCCCTGTTTGGATGGCGTATTGTTCCGCAGGAAGTCCGTAGGCATCATAACCCATCGGGTGAAGGACGTTGAAGCCTTGCAGGCGTTTATATCTTGAATAAATATCGGAAGCGATGTACCCTAGCGGGTGACCGACGTGCAACCCTGCGCCCGACGGATATGGGAACATATCTAGAACATAAAACTTGGGTTTGGATGTATCTTCTTTAACTTTGTATGTCTGATGGTCAACCCAATACTGTTGCCATCGTTTTTCTATTTCTCCGAAATTGTATTCCATTTTTTGACTTTATAAAAACGGTGCAAAGATAGCAAAAAAGTTCTCAATTTCAGAGTTTAACGCCTGGAGTTTTGCAATGACAGAGCTGTTTTCACTACAAGTCTCCTAGTTCTCAATTCACTCCACGTACATTTTATCAATCGGTTCGGCATATCGTTGAAGAACGATTTTTCTTCTCAACTTTAGTGTGTTGGTGAGTTCGCCCGATTCCATTGTAAATGGATGCGGCAAGAGTGTTATCTTCTTTATTTTTTCGTACGAAGTGAATTGAGCCTGCAAGAGCTCAATTCTACCGAATATAAAATCGTGGACATCCTTGTTTTCTACCAATTCTTCGGTTGAATTGTACGAAATATTATGCTCTTTTGCATATTCTTTTAGAATTTCAAAATTGGGAACGATTAACGCACTAACAAACTTTCGCTCATCGCCGATTACGGCAATCTGGTCAATAAATTTATCTTCGGTCATCCGAGTTTCGATCATTTGCGGAGCAATATATTTACCATTTGACGTTTTATAGAGATCTTTTATTCTTTCGGTGAGAATAATTTCATTGTTATCGGTCAATTTTCCGGCATCCCCTGTTCTGAAAAAACCGTCTTCAGTAAATGCAGCAGCTGTTTCAACAGGTTTTTTGTAATATCCGGTCATTACAGTCTTGCCTTTCACCAATATCTCATTATTTTCACCGATCTTTACTTCTACTTCGGGCATGATCTTTCCAACTGTCCCTAACGTAAAACCTTTTGCCGGAAAACAGCTAACAGTGGCCGTTGTTTCGGAAAGTCCGTATCCGTAAATCAGGTGTACATCAATGGATTGCATGAATTCATTTATTTTATCAGATAAAGGAGCACCCGCTACGGGGAAAAAGTTTCCTCTATCGATACCAATCACTTTCTTTATCAAATTATACACGGTGAGTTTGTACAAAAGGAATTTTATGGCAAGACCAATTGGGGCATTTTTTCCTTTGTTCCTGTACTCAAGATTGTGTTTTCGTCCGGTTTTCACACAATCTTCAAACAACCACTTCGTCACTCCACTCGAAGTTTCTATTTTTTGCTGAATCCCGTCATACACTTTTTCCCAAAATCGGGGGACATTGCTCATTAATGTTGGGCGTATTTGCTTTATAGTTTGCTGAATTTTGGTCGGATCTCTGTTTATGGCGATAGTTATTCCTTTGTGTAAACAGTAGTATGTCCACGCTTTTTCGAAGATATGCGTCAATGGTAAAAAACACATCGATAGGTCTTTATCTGAACATTGCGTCAGGCGCATATCGTGAATTATAAATGCCTGAAAATAATTATCATGCGTGAGCATTACTCCTTTCGGTTCTCCTGTCGTTCCCGATGTGTAAATAATAGTTGCCAAATCGGAACCTTTCAGCTGACGTAAACGTGCATTCACAAGCGCTAACGATTCGGAGTTGTCTCCCGTAGTTATAAAATCATCGAAATAAATTGAAGTCTTATCTTCGGTTTTCAACACCACATTCCTATCGAAAACGATGATTTTTTTCAGGACAGAACTATCCTGCTGAACTTTGTACGCGTTATTATACTGGAACTGTTCTCCCACGAAAATCACTTCCACTTGAGCATCGTTCACAATATACTCCACTTGCGACGGTGAAGACGTTGCATACATGGGCGTCATTACCGCCCGATTGGCATAGGCAGCGAAATCCGTGATCAGATACTTTGCCATGTTTTGTGAATATATCCCAATATTGTCACCGGGTTTTATCTTCATTTCCGCCATTGCCTGAGCTGTTTTCATTATTCTTTCTGAAAACTCTTCCCATGAGATGTGCGACCATGTACCGTCTGATAGTAAAAACTTTAACGAAGTCCTATTCTTGTATTTCTGCGCCTGATTGTGGATTAACTCTCCCAAATGATAATAAGCCATGACTCTTGATTTTTAGTTTCTCAAAGTTAATTCAAATTGAACGAAATAGAGAAAAAACAGTATCTTTTTTATACAAAACGCTTAATTTTAGAGGTTTTTTCTAAATTATTTACTTAACAATCTATAAATATGGTTTTTAATTAACTACACTTAACGTGATTTTAAGTATTCGAATAAAACAATAGTATTATTTTTGCCTCGGGATTTATGAAAAGATTTGTTCAAATATACTTGTTTCTGACCGTAGCTTTTGTTTACAGCGCAAAGGCACAGGATCTGATTGCTGACAACACAACACCGGCAAATCAGAGAACAACTATTTATTTATTACCAAATGTGTATCCTGCTGTGATCATTGACGGCGATACCGTTGCTTGTATGAGTTTACACGATTTTATCAAATATTCTCCTCTCCGCTTTGCCAGCAACAGAGAACAGGTGCAATACACTAAATTAATCCGCGACGTAAAAAAAACACTTCCCTACGCTAAAGAAATTGCAGTTATCATTACTGAGACTTACGAATACATGGAAACATTGCCCGACGATAAGGCGAGACAAAGGCACCTAAACCAGATGGAAAGATATCTGTATGATTCATATACACCGAAAATGAAAAAACTAACACGCTCCCAGGGGCAGTTGTTGATGAAACTGGTAGACAGGGAAACCAACTCGTCGTCGTATCACATTATTGATGCTTATATGGGTAGTGCAAAAGCTTTCTTTTACAATGCGTTTGCAAGTGCTTTTGGAAACAGCCTCAAAAGAAGATACAACCCTTACGGAGAAGACCGTCTGACAGAACGTGCCTGTGTACTTGTAGAGCAAGGGGTTTTTTAACTTTATAACCTTACAATTTCATTCCTATCCTTTAAATTGTTAATTTTGCAGTCGATTACTCAATTGACACATGCTAAAAAATATTCTAAACGAATTTCAACCAAGCCTTTTCCTATCTCTAAAAAACTATAATAAAGAGAAGTTTGTAGCCGATTTAATGGCTGGTCTCATTGTCGGAATTGTGGCACTGCCATTAGCTATTGCTTTTGGAATTTCCTCCGGAGTTACGCCCGAAAAAGGAATTGTAACCGCTATTATCGCGGGTTTTATCATCTCGTTTTTGGGTGGTAGCAAAGTCCAGATCGGAGGGCCAACCGGTGCATTCATTGTTATTGTCTACGGGATTGTTGAACAATACGGCGTTACGGGATTGGCAATTGCCACCGTCTTAGCCGGAATAATGCTGGTTTTGATGGGAGTTCTAAAACTCGGAACAGTTATCAAATTCATACCTTATCCCATCGTTGTAGGATTCACGGCAGGTATTGCCCTCACCATTTTCTCTACGCAAATAAAAGATCTGTTTGGGTTAAGTATAGACAAAGTTCCATCCGATTTTTTTGCCAAATGGGGGGTGTATATCCGCCACTTAGACACCATAAACTGGTGGGCCGCAACTGTCGGTATACTCAGTGTAGTGATAATTTTCCTCACACCAAAATTCTCACGTAAAATTCCCGGTTCACTCATAGCGATCGTGTTCATGACCGTTGTTGTTCTTGTAATGAAGAACCATTTTGGGATAACAGGAATTGATACAATTGGCGACAGGTTTATCATAAACAGCCAGTTACCGCAAACCTCACCTATCGGTTTCAGCATAGAAAGCATCAGAATGCTTTTCCCATCGGCATTTACCATTGCCATGCTGGGAGCGATAGAATCTCTTTTATCCGCCACAGTCGCCGATGGGGTTATGGGCACAAAACATAATTCTAATGTTGAATTGATGGCTCAAGGTGTCGCAAATATTATAACGCCGTTTTTTGGCGGAATTCCGGCTACCGGAGCCATTGCCCGAACAATGACCAATATCAACAATGGTGGACGGACACCCGTGGCAGGAGTTATCCATGCCATTGTGCTACTGTTAATTTTATTATTTTTGGGCGATTTAACCAAACATATCCCTATGGCTTGTCTTGCCGGAGTTCTCGTTGTGGTTGCGTACAACATGAGTGAATGGCGTTCGTTCAGATCATTGGCAAAGCAGTCGAAATCAACGTTGGCTGTTCTTCTTACTACTTTTACACTTACTGTTGTTTTCGATCTCACCATCGCCATTGAAGTAGGATTAGTGCTCGCTATCTTTTTGTTCCTGAAACGAATGACAGAAAGTACGCAAGTCTCGGTAACTACCGGGAAAATCGATATTTCGAAAGACATTGAATCACACTCCGGAAACTTACAAGACGAGGTGTTGCACTTACCTAAGGGCGTGGAAGTGTACGAGATTGACGGGCCGTTTTTCTTTGGCGTAGCCAATAAATTCGATGATATCATGCGTGAGATTGGTGAAAGAGCGTACATCCGTATTATTCGGATGCGGAAAGTACCGTTTATCGATGCGACAGGGTTGAATAACCTTCAAAACCTGTGCAAAAATTCCAGAAAAGAAAAGATTCAGGTTATTTTGTCGGGAGTAAACGATAACGTAAGAGCAAGCATCGAAAAATCGAAAATACCTGACATCGTTGGTGAAGAAAATATTTGTTCAAATATACACGCAGCAGTTGAGAGAGCTAAAATTCTGAACGAAGCTATTGAAAAAGAAAAGCGAGAGCATCATAAGCATCATTGAATGAAAAAAAATCAACTTCAACTCACTGATTTTCTACCCACCACAAAAAAAGAAATGGATTTGCGTGAATGGGATTGGGTTGATGTGATTTTGTTTTCCGGCGATGCTTATATCGATCATCCATCGTTTGGCACGGCTGTGATCGGACGGTTGTTGGAAAGTTTGGGATTACGTGTTGCTATTGTACCGCAACCGAACTGGAGAGACGATTTACGAGATTTCAAGAAGCTGGGAGTTCCCCGAATGTTTTTCGCAGTCACTGCAGGCGTAATGGATTCGATGATAAATCACTACACCGCCAATAAACGCTTGCGCTCAAACGATGCTTACACGCCTGACGGACGTTCCGATATGCGTCCCGACCGTGCAATAACGGTTTATTCCAATATATTAAAAGAGTTATATCCCGATGTTCCGCTTATTATCGGCGGTGTAGAAGCTTCGCTTCGTAGGGTTTCACATTACGATTACTGGAGTAACTCGCTGCATAAAACCATTTTGGCGGACACCAAAGCCGATTTACTGGTGTACGGAATGGGAGAACTTCCGCTCACTCAAATCATGAGAGAAATACTGAACGGCAAAGCCGTATCGGAAATCCGAAATATACCTCAAACCGCATATCTTGCAAACAAAAATCAGGTTCCCGAAAATCCATTCAAAGACGGAGTTTGTCTTTTCTCCCACGAAGAATGCTTGAAAGACAAACTAAAGCAAGCCAAAAACTTTCGGGTGGTTGAAGAACAATCCAATTTATTGTACGCTTCGCGTATTTTGCAGGATGTTGACGACAAAACCCTTGTGGTAAATCCGCCTTTTCCGCCAATGACCGAGGAGGAAATCGATGCTTCATTCGATTTTCCCTATACCCGATTGCCGCACCCCAAATACAAAAACAAACATATTTCTGCTTACGAAATGATCAAATTCTCGGTCAACTTGCATCGCGGATGCTTTGGAGGATGTGCGTTTTGCACTATTTCGGCGCATCAGGGAAAATTTATCGCTTCGAGATCGAAAAAATCCATTTTGGAAGAAGTTAAAAAAATCACTGAAATGCCCGATTTCAAAGGATACATCAGCGATTTGGGCGGACCGTCGGCAAATATGTATAAGATGCAGGGAAAAGAACTGTCGGTTTGTGAAAAATGCAAACGCCCGTCGTGTATTCATCCCAAAATTTGTCCAAATTTAAATACCGATCACTCGGCGTTACTCGATATTTATCGTTCCGTTGATAATTTACCAAAAGTAAAAAAATCGTTTATCGGAAGCGGCATACGATACGATATGCTATTGCACAGAGGAAAGGACGAAGTCAGCAACAAAGCTGCCGAAGAATATACAAAAGAACTTATCGTTAACCACGTTTCGGGTAGATTAAAAGTTGCTCCGGAACACACATCGGACAAAACGCTTAACATGATGCGCAAACCATCGTTCAGTCAGTTTTATCAGTTCAAAAAGATTTTCGATTTAGAAAATAAAAAACACAACCTAAACCAGCAGCTCATTCCTTATTTTATTTCCTCTCATCCGGGCTGCACTGAAGAAGATATGGCAGAATTGTCTGCCATAACCAAAAATCTAAACTTTAAACTGGAACAGATTCAAGATTTCACTCCTTCGCCCATGACACTGGCAACCGAAATTTATTATACCGGTTATCATCCGTACACACTCGAAAAGGTTTATACCGCAAAAACCGCGTCTCAAAAAGAAAGCCAGCGACAATTTTTCTTCTGGTACGACAAGCAGAATAAAAGAAAATTAATTTCTGAGCTAAAAAGGATAAATCGTACCGATTTAATCGAGAAACTTTATCCAAAAGACTAATTTGAAATTGCGTTAGCAATCACTTTAGTCATTGTATTGTCAATATTTCTTGTACTCCCGGTTATTTTTTTCAGGTTATAGTCACTGGCTAAAAAAGTTGTTTTTTTGTACGAAACAAACACTTCTCCATACTCGTTTTCGATAATCAAAATCTTCAACGGAAGTTCAATCGCGAATTGTTGATTTTCCTGCATCAGCACTGTCCCCGCTTTGGGATTGCCAACAATGAAAACAGTCGTAGGACGCAATTCTAAATCCGCTTTTAAGGCTTCTTCTGCATGGTTGATAATCGAAAAGATTCGAATATTCTCAGTTTCCAACGCGTTTTGTAGACGATTTACCGTCTCATCAAAAGAATAATCGCTGTGAAAAGTTTCGATTGCTTTCGGTGTTTTTGCAATACACGACCAACCACTAAACAAAATCATAGCGACAAAAAGAACATAAATTATTGTATTTCTCATTTCTAGCCTCAGGCTATTTTCAATTTTTCTTTTTTCAATATCCTTTGTGCGGCATCTGATGCAGCTACCAACCCTCCTGCAAGCATAATAATGTCCTTTATTACCAATCGTCCAACACCGGACAGATACGGAAACCCGTATTGTGGTGTCGGCATATCACCGCCTAAATTCGGCACCCATGCTTCAGGTGTTGTGACAAGGAACGAAAGTGTAACCAACGACATTCCGAAAGTGAGTAATCCACCGAACAAGCCGATTTCTGAATACCAGATTCCAAGAAAAGTTAATGTCCCAATAAGTACGATCATTGCACCCAGGCCATATGCAAAAGGATAAGTACCGTTACTTTTGTGCCATACAATGTTTTTGGCAACCATTTTCCCCTCGGGGTTTTTATAAAGCGTGTATTCTTTTACTGTCTCACCGTTTTCATTTACCACCGTTTTATTGGAATTCTTGTATAAAAAGCTCATAAAAGGACTGTTGGATACGAAGTGCACAATTCCATCCGCTTCGTACTGAAACGCCTTAAGTCCTCCGATCCAAATCATTACGATAAAAATGGAAATACGTACGAGATTGATAAAATGCTTTTGACTGTTTGCCAAGAAATTGAGTCCGTGTTCAATGTTTTTGTTCATTTTCTGTATTTTATAGAGTTAGTAAATATTTGTTGCAAAATTACATCGCTCAGCAACAAAAGAAAATGGACAAAAAAGGATTATGCATAGATTATTTTGCCACGATGGAAATACCGACCTGTTCGCGGTAATGTAAAGGTGACAAGCCTACATTTTTTTTGAAATACCGACTAAAATAAAATTCATCATCGAAATTAAGAATGGATGCGATCTCTTTTACAGGTTTGTATGTGAGATGAAGCATTTTTTTGGCTTCAAGAATTACCCTGTCCTGTATAAGTTGAGTAGGAGTTTTCCCAAAAAACTGTCGCGTTTTCTTGGTGAAAGCACTTGGTGAAAGTGCAAACTGAGATGCGTAAAACGATACACTGCGTTCCGTTAAGAAATATGCATCCAACAAATACTGCATATCTGTCATTTCTTTGTTCAGGGTAATCTCGGTCTCAATCTGCTCCAGTTGCTTTGTCTTCTCGCGGCTACACAATGCAAGCAACAATTGAAGATAGGCTTTAAGAATAGAACCAGAAAAAACTGTATTCATGTTGGTGATCTCTTTTTCCATTTTTCCCAACACATCCAAAAATTCGTTATACTCATCGTCCGATATCGATACGTGGGGATACAAATAAATATTGTTGAAAAGCAATCCGTTGCATGCCACTTCTTTTTTGTGATATTCAATGCAATAAAAATCTCCGTGAAATGTCAATACCCGCATTTCGGCATCTTTATTTCCTAACCACAAAAACGTTTGATAAGGTGTGAAAAACAAAATCGTATTATCACCTGTAGAAACATACTCCGTAAAATCAAGTGAGAAATGTGCTTCACCACGAAATAATATAATATGATATTGAGGAGAAGAATAAGGTACAACAAAATCGGCTCCTTTTTTTCGGGAAAGTTGAAAAAGCGAAATGTCTATTTCGTTCATAATAGGCAGAATTGTCTTTGGATTCAATTTAACAAACAACCTCCCGAATGGTTTGGTTCTAGAAATATTTAAAAAGCTTCAGCTAATACTCGTGATAAACAAAAAATTGGTTTTTGTGGGCATTCTACACATTTTGATTTTTTAAATCAACTACTTATGGTTAAAAAATATTAAAGTCTAAAATTTCTGCGATTTTCATGCAGCGTTTTTTCGGTTTTTGCATCTATAGAATAGAAGCACGGAAAATTTATGAAGAATACTGTCTGGAAATTTAGTTTTTTGATTGCCGTATTCGTTCTCATCTCTTGTAATAATAAAGATGAGCACTCATTAGGCGCATTTCAAATCAATATTGCTACCGTGGTTCTCGAAGGTGAGAACACCTACTCGTTATTGCTCGACAATGGTAAACGTCTGTGGCCGGCTGCTTCAGATGTAAAATACTCACCTGTCAACAATCAGCGCGTATTTGTAAATTATACTACGCTTTCGAATGAAAAGGATGGTTATGACCATTACGTGAAAATTAACGATATATGGAACATCCTGACGAAAGAAATTATAGCGGTCACACCTCAAAATAAAGACAGCATCGGACACGATCCGGTGATAGTAAACGCGATATGGGTGGGAAATGACTACCTGAATATTGATTTTATGTTCAATTACGGAGGTATCAGACCTCATGCTATCAATTTAGTTGACAACCCGTTGTCTTCTGAAGCAACTCCAAATGCTATCGATTTAGAATTTCGGCATAATGCCTATGACAGTTCAAACACGAAACTCTACGAAGGATTTGTTTGCTTCGATTTGAAACCACTTCAACGACCCGATGTAGATTCCGTGAAATTAGCGATAAAAGTGAAAGACTGGAGTGAAGAAAAAACGTACAATGTAGTCTACCGATACAATCAGGCTGCATTGCAAAATATAGTCGCTGAAACACCAATACCGGTGATTTCTTCGAACGAATACTATTAAATAACCATAACTTAATTAGTTCTATTTCTTATATGACTTTTTGATTTTCCATGGCCGGTAAGACTCTGTGAAGAGCCTTGCCGGTTTTTATTTTATTTGATTTGTATCAAATCGCCTGTTCCATCAGGAACAGCTACGGCAAAACCTATTACAGAGCCGAAGGCTGTACAGCACACATGCCGAGAAACCCGTTACGGTGGAGTCTGGCTGTTCGAACATCTGTGGAAGCATTATACTTTTACTCAAGACAAAGTTTATTTGGCATCGGTTTATCCAACATTGAAAGGTACGACCAATCCCTTTCCACTCTTATTGAAGAACCGTAACTCAAATAGCGTGTCACTGCACCATTCTCATCTCCCTGAAACGGTTTCCGCCAACCGACTAGTTACCAAACCACATTTATATGTGTGGGTACCACCATGTATGAACAAATCATTACTGAACTTTTCAATAATGTATTATCCGCTTATGTTATAAAACATATTATTTTAAAGGATAAAGTTAATAAATAGGAATACCTTTGCATTCAGTACAGAACAGCACACTCATCAAGGGATGGAATTAAGGTTTAATCATAAAAATACAAAAGTAAAACAGTTAGCAGATTACATTCAGCGAGCTATTTCTTTAAATGAATTAAAGCCTGGAGATAAACTGCCTTCAATTAACACAATTAGCAGACATTATAAAATATCCCGGGACACAGTTTTCAAGGCTTTTAATGAACTAAAATCACGTGATCTGATAGAATCGATACACGGAAAAAACTACTATGTGAGCTATCAGATGAAGAACGTGTTGCTTATTTTGGATGAATACACGCCATTCAAAGACGTTCTGTACAACACATTAGTATCAAAACTGCCAATGAATTATAAAATCGATCTCTGGTTTCATCAATACAACGAACATCTGTTTAACAACATTGTGCAGGAATCATACGGCATGTACAATAAATACCTGATCATGAATTACAGCAACGATATGTTGGCTGAGTCATTATCAAAAATTGATCCCAATAAACTATTGTTACTTGATTTCGGAAAGTTTGACAAAGCGGGATTGTCATATGTCTGTCAGGATTTTGATCAGGGACTTTACGATGCATTGAATGAAGCAAAAGAGGATTTCAAGAAGTACAAAAAAATAGTTTTTCTGTTCGATAAGAGACATAAACATCCACAAAGCAGCAAAGAATACTTTATCAAGTTTTGTTTTGATAACAATTACGAATTTGAAATTATTGATTCCTTCACGCCCAAAACACCTGTTATAGAGGGCACTTTATACATCATCATTAAACAGACCGATGTTGTTGAGGTTATCAAAAGAAGTAAGATCGATAATCTTAAGGTCGGCAAGCAGTTCGGAATAATAGCATATAATAACAATCCGTTTTACGAAGTAATAGAAAACGGAATTGCCCCCATCAGTATCGATTGGGAAGAAATGGCAAACCTGGCAGCCGGTTTCGTTATAAATGGCAAACAAGTATCGCAGTATCTTCCGACAAAGATTATCAAAAGGAATTCATACTAATTTTTTTGCTGTATCATCAGCACTGTTCATAATTCAAACCAATATCATACAGGAACTCATAATAAACTATAAAATACACAAATGAAAAAGTATCCAAAAATTGGTATCCGCCCCACAATCGACGGACGTCAGGGCGGTGTAAGAGAAAGCCTTGAAGGAAAAACAATGAATTTGGCAAAAGCTGTAGCCGATTTAATTTCATCAAATCTTAAAAACGGTGACGGAAGTCCTGTGGAATGTGTTATCGCTGACACAACGATTGGACGCGTGGGCGAAGCTGCTGCCTGTGCAGAAAAATTTGAGCGCGAGGGCGTTGGCTCAACCATTACCGTAACTTCCTGCTGGTGCTACGGCTCGGAAACCATGGACATGAACCCTCATTATCCAAAAGCTGTTTGGGGTTTCAACGGTACAGAGCGTCCGGGTGCTGTTTATCTGGCGGCTGTACTGGCTGCACACGCACAAAAAGGACTTCCTGCATTCGGTATTTACGGTCGCGACGTGCAGGATTTGAGCGATAATTCCATTCCGGAAGACGTAGCCGAAAAATTATTGCGTTTCGCTCGCGCGGCTCAGGCCGTGGCTACCATGCGTGGAAAATCCTACCTTTCTATCGGAAACGTTTCCATGGGAATCGCCGGATCGTATGCCGATCATAATTTCTTTCAAAAACACCTTGGAATGCGTAATGAGCAGGTAGAATCAGTAGAAATTCTCCGTCGTATTGAAGAGGGAATCTACGACAAAGACGAATTTGCCAAAGCAATGAATTGGACAGAAAAATACTGTAAAGTAAACGAAGGCACCGATTTTAATCGCAAAGAGAAACAAAAGGACCGTGCCGGAAAAGATGCCGATTGGGAATTTGTGGTGAAAATGACCATTATTATGCGCGATTTGATGGTTGGAAATCCCAAGTTATTGGAAATGGGCTTCAAAGAAGAGGCTATCGGACACAATGCTTTGCTGGGCGGTTTCCAGGGACAACGGCAATGGACTGATTACAAACCCAATGCAGACTTTACTGAAACTATACTAAACTCATCTTTCGACTGGAACGGTATACGCGAAGCCTATGTATTCGCTACTGAAAATGACACGCTGAACGGTGTTTCGATGCTTTTCGGACACTTACTGACAAATACCGCACAGATTTTCTCCGACGTACGTACTTTTTGGAGTCCTGAAGCTGTGAAACGTGTTACCGGAAAAGAGTTAACCGGACTAGCGAAAAATGGAATTATTCACCTGATTAACTCGGGTGCAACAACTATGGATGGAACCGGACGTCAGGAAAAAGACGGTAAGCCCGCTATGAAGCCATTTTGGGAAATCAACGAAAAAGAAGTGGAAGCTTGCTTGGAAGCCACAACATGGGCGCCTGCCAATCGTGATTATTTTCGTGGTGGTGGCTATTCCTCCAATTTTCTTTCAAAAGGTGGAATGCCTGTTACAATGTCACGCTTGAACCTTGTGGACGGCTTAGGGCCTGTGCTTCAAATTGCTGAAGGCTGGACATGTGACATCGATCCGGAAATCCACAAAATATTAGACGAGAGAACCGATAAAACATGGCCTACAACCTGGTTTACACCACGTCTGGATGAAACAAAAATCCCATTTAAAGACGTCTATTCCGTGATGAATTACTGGGGTGCTAACCATGGTGCTATCAGCTATGGACACATTGGACAGGATTTGATTACTCTGGCATCCATCCTTCGCATTCCGGTTTCCATGCACAACGTTGAAGACGAAAAAATCTTCAGGCCTGCTGCCTGGAACGCATTCGGAATGGATAAAGAAGGCTCCGATTATCGAGCTTGCAATAATTTTGGACCAATTTATAAATGATATGTGCCCTGGGGCGTGTGGTCTGCGGTTATCTGTTCCCAGTTCCGCATATCACATACCCCATAGCCTAAAACCCATAACGTAAGATTATGCTTAAAAATATACCAAAAATTCTATCTCCACAACTGTTGAAGACGCTCATGGAAATGGGTCACGGTGATGAAATTGTTCTTGCCGATGCAAACTTCCCGAGCTGCTCCGTTTCCAATAATATTGTCAGAGCAGACGGAATTTCCGGAACGGAGTTATTGAAAGCCATTTTAGAATTCTTTCCACTGGATACTTATTCTGAAAATCAAGTTTTCCTGATGGAAGTGGTTCCGGGTGATAATTATAAACCGGAAATCTGGGAAGAATACAAGACTATTTTGGAAAACTCAGGCGAAGCGCACGCCATTGGTTATATTGAACGCTTCGCATTTTACGAAAGAGCCAAAAAGTCTTTTGCTGTAATTGCGAGCGGAGAAGAGGCACTATACGCCAACATAATTTTAAAAAAAGGAGTAGTAAAGTAAAATGTAGAACATAGGATGATGGATGCTCAATGTAAAAATATAAGGTGCACGTCTCAAAAACCCCAAAAACAATAGAAAGTGAAAAACAACACATCAAACTCAAAACCCGCGGTAATTGAGAAGAAATATCTCGTGCCGTTTATACTCATTACCAGCCTGTTCGCATTGTGGGGATTTGCCAACGATATAACAAACCCCATGGTAGCAGCATTTCAAACCATTATGGAAATTCCGGTTTCCGAGGCGGCATTAGTACAATTTGCCTTTTATGGTGGTTATGGAACCATGGCTATTCCTGCAGCATTATTCGTCAGGCGGTTTAGTTACAAAAAAGGCATTTTATTAGGATTGGCGTTGTATGCTATTGGTGCATTTTTATTTATTCCTGCGGCCCAATACGAGCAATTCACGTTTTTCTTGTTATCACTGTACATTCTCACTTTCGGGTTAGCTTTTTTAGAAACTACCGCAAATCCCTATATAATTTCGATGGGCGATGAAGCTACTTCCACGCGAAGACTGAACTTTTCCCAATCATTTAATCCGATGGGATCGTTGCTTGGAATGTTTGTGGCTTCAAACTATGTCCTTACATCGCTGGATTCCGAGAAAAGAAACGTCGCAGGCGACCTTATCTTTCCCATGCTGAGCGAAGCCGAAAAAGCTACTATTCGCACTCACGATTTAGGCATTATCCGCAATCCTTACGTAATAATAGGAATGGTAGTCCTGTTGGTTTTCATTATTATCGCATTTACAAAAATGCCCAAAACGCAATCGGCAGAAGCTAAAAATATTAAAACCAAAGACTCCTTTAAACGATTGGCAAAGAACCACAATTATCGTGAAGGGGTGCTTGCCCAGTTCTTTTATGTGGCAGCACAAATCATGGTCTGGACATTTATTATTCAGTATGCCGAAAACTTAGGAATACCCAAAGCCGTTGGACAACGATGGAATATTCTCGCTATGATCCTGTTTTTGTCAAGTCGTTTTATCAGCACCTATCTTATGAAATATCTCAAACCCTCGGTCATGCTTACTACCTTCGCTGTTGGTGCTATGACAACAATATTGGGCGTTATTTTCATAGGAGGAATGATCGGGTTGTATTGTTTGGTTGCTACATCTATTTTTATGTCGTTGATGTTCCCAACCATTTATGGAATTGCTCTTAAAGGATTAGGCGATGACTCTACACTGGGAGCTGCGGGCCTGGTTATGGCAATTGTTGGCGGCGCATTAATGCCTCCGCTGCAAGGTGCCATTATCGATTTGGGAACTGTTGCCTGGTTACCGGCTGTAAATGCATCGTTTATTTTACCATTTATTTGCTTCGTTGTTATCTGCATTTATGGAATACGGACGAATAAAAGAAGGATTATGGGTTAGAAAAAAAATTCAGTAAAAATCAACTTTATCCTTATATGATTGATTACTATTTTAAAATTAATTAAAAAAACAGTAAGAAATAAACTAACTTTGCATATCAGCGCGAGCCTATAATCATTTTTTTATTGGTACTGATTCATATATGTCATAGATCTTACAATTCAAATTGAACTAATTATAAACATCAAGAATAATGAAAAAACTATTTTATTTATCAATTATTGCGACTGTTCTTTTTGCATCCTGCAATACAGGTACGCAGAAAGGAAAAACAGCTGAAACTTATCAGCCAATTGAAACCGAGACGCCGGCCCGTCCTGCAGGGCAAAAGCATGTTTTGGGATTGACAACACCTAAAATGGATACTGTTCGTGTAGGTTTTATCGGATTAGGAATGCGCGGCCCGGGTGCTGTACAGAGATTTACTCATATTCCCGGAGCAAAAATTGTAGCATTGTGCGATTTGTATCCCGAGCGTGTTGAAAAATCGCAAACCATCCTTGATAATGCCGGCGTACCGCGTGCCGCCGAGTACAGCGGGAGCGAAGATGCCTGGAAAGAGCTTTGCCAAAGAGATGATATTGATTTAGTTTATATTGCGACTGACTGGAAACGTCATGCTCCGATGATGATCTACGCAATGGAACAAGGTAAACATGTAGCTTGTGAGGTTCCAGCTGCCATGACAATGGAGGAGATATGGGATGTTATAAACACCGCAGAACGTACTCAAAAACATTGTATGCAACTTGAAAACTGTGTGTATGATTTCTTTGAATTAACTACTCTAAACATGGCTCAACAAGGCGTTTTAGGAGAAATCCTTTACGCGGAAGGCGCTTATATACATCAACTGGAAGATTTTTGGGATTCCTATGAAAGCGACTGGCGCATGGAGTATAACAAAACACATAGAGGAGATATTTATGCGACGCACGGGATGGGCCCGGCTTGCCAGGTTCTAGATATCCATCGCGGTGACAAAATGAATTATCTGGTTGCCATGGACAGTAAACCGGTCAGTATTCCTGCTTATCTGAAAGAAAAGCGCGGCGAAGAAGTTTCCGATTTCAAAAACGGACAACACACCATGACATTTATTAAAACAGAAAACGGAAAAACCATTCATATTCAGCACGATGTCGCATCACCACGTCC
>ENA-UOOM01001481-UOOM01001481.1-fermentation-metagenome-genome-assembly--contig:-NODE-1481-length-22359-cov-3.704403_pt1 | contig 22359 bp, 26 predicted proteins | sample MGYA00245781_ERZ724031 | MGnify/ENA primary metagenome ERZ724031 (study PRJEB28704, sample SAMN03018317) | fermentation metagenome | biome: anthropogenic terrestrial biome; feature: soil; material... | reverse complement strand
AATAATCTTTGTAAATGCCGTAGCCCGTCGAAAAAAGGGACGTCATTTCTCCGATTATTACAGCGACATGAGCGATCTACAGTTCGGCGAGATGTTCTCGGCGGGCATCTCTCAATCGGTCAAACAATTCAAGACGACAGGTTCGGGCATGGCCCAGGCCATCGAAAACCTCGGAGCTTCGGCAACAAATTCCAATGTTCCACTGGAAGAACAGCTCTCCATTCTCGGAATGCTGCAAAGCACCATGAGCGGCTCCGAGGCGGGCACCAAGTATAAGGCTTTTCTGAGGTCGGCAGCTAAGGGCGGCGAGGAACTCGGACTCAAGTTCACAGACGCAAATAACCAACTTCTCAGTATGCCCGAGATACTCGACAAGCTCCGTGGCAAATTTGGAACTACTATGGATGCCGCCGAAAAAATGCAGCTTCAAAAGGCGTTCGGCGATACTGACGCAGTCTCCCTCATTGACCTCATGTATAACAAAACCGGCGACCTTCAAAAGAACATTGTCGGCATGTATGGCGCACTGGGGCAAGGTACAAAGGTCACAAAAGAGATGGCATCGGCAATGAATAAGACCGAACCGGAACGCTTTGAGGTATTAAAGCAACGCATTCACAATGTAGCGGAGACTATAGGAAACGGCTTACTTCCCACTATCAACCAATTTCTCAGTAAAGGCGACCATCCGCTGACAAAAGTCAGCGGATGGATAAGTAAGAACCAAGACCTCGTCCGGGTTATTATGCTCGTTGTCCTTGCAATCGGTGGGTTTTTGACCGTTGGGGGAACAACGATTGCCGTAGTTGGAAGCGTGGGGCTGGTCTTCACCAAGACGGCGGGGATGATAAAAGGGTTTGTCGGAGTTATCAAGGGCATACCGTCTGCACTTGAAACAATACAAATCATGGGCCTTTATGCGGGAGACGGTGTCAAAAAGGGGTTTTCCGTCATCAAGGCGGCAGGAAGCGGGGCAATATCTGGCATAAAAAATGTTGCTCTCAGCATTGCAAGCATGGCAAAAACCGCAGCAATCAGCGGCGCCACGGCCCTTAAAAATATGGCTCTCGGCCTTGTAAGTATGGCACGGCAAGCAATCACTACGGCAGTAACAGCAATGCCGGGACTTATTGCGTCGGTTTGGTCGTTTACCTCCGCACTTCTCGCAAACCCGATTACGTGGATTGTCGTAGGAATCGCGGCCCTTATTGCGGCAATCATTCTGCTCCGACAGAACTGGGGAACCGTAACGGCATTCCTTAATACCGCATGGAACGCAACTTGCAGTGCCGTCTCAGCAGGGATACAGTGGTTGTCAAATGGGTTTCAATCGTTCCTTACTTTCTTCCGCAACATAGGCACGGGCATAAAAGGCGGGCTCGATAATATCCGTCAGTTTTTCCAGGGCATCATCGACTGGATAAATGGGAAAATTGCATGGTTCGGGGAAGCTGGCAAGCGGCTAATCAGCACATTTGTTAATGGCATTAAATCGGTTGCTACGGCACCAATTAACGCAGTCAAAGGAATATTCGGTAAGATTGGAAACTTGTTTCCACACTCAGACGCCAAAGAGGGGCCACTTTCCACTCTGACACAATCCGGTCGAAAGACCATGACAACATATGCACATGGCGTCAAATTGGCAGAGGATGCACCCGCCGAAGCGATTGGAAAGGGACTCGGCAAATCAAAAGCGGCACTCACTCGCGAGCCAACCAAGAAAATTAAACTCAGCGGCAGCAAAAAGGAAGAAGACGAGGACGAGGACAAGAGCAGCAGCTCGAACGGCGCAAAGAACGTTATCATCAAAAAGCTGCTCATGCAGGTCGATCTAAAACAGATTAAGGACTTGCAGAAACTTCTCAAACTCCTCGGCGAGGTTGAGGATTACACCAACGGCAACGGCGACGAGGAAGACGACGACTCAGACGGAGACCTCACCGCCGCGCCGGAACCGGCATAAAGGAGGGAGGACGATCATGATATACGTCGAAGATCAGACAATCAAGCTCAACGGGGTCGTTCTCCCCGGCCTCGTTAAAAGTATCGAGGTCAAGGAGTCGGCGTCAATCGACGAGCAGAGCGTCGAAGGCAGCGCGTCCAAACCAAAACAGGCAACAGGCTATGAAGACGCCAAAGTCAATATTGAACTCATCATTGACGATACCCCAACACAAAACAAGTATCAGCGGCTCGCCACCGTCCGGGCTCTTTTCCGAAAGCCCGGTCAAAGCGTCCCGCAGCCTATACCGATCGTCAGTGAGGACACGGCAATTCACGGCGTCGATAAGGTTTTGTTTAAGGGAATCTCCCACAAGGCGGAAAGCAAAAGCGGGCAGCTCCCCGTTACCCTTGAATTTTGGGAATACGTTCCGCAGACGATTAAGACCACTAAAAAAAGCAGCAGCTCTAAAAAAAGCAGCAGTTCAAAGAAGAAAAAAAATACAAGCAGCGGCAAATCGGGCGGAACAATCACCTCAAGCTATAGCAGCTACCTTTCAAAGAACCGGGGCAAGTCACCCGCCGTGGATGACGCGAGCTCCTCGACTGCCTATAACCGCGTTTCACAAATGCCTTACTAAAGGAGGTCAGCAACATAGAAACGACGGAATTGTTTTACCCGCAGATTATAGCAAGAGCGGGCTCTTATTCATTCGACCAGGGCGTCCAGGCCGAGATTCATTCCTCTCAGGATTCATATTTTGATTGGGCAAAAATCCGCTTTACCGAAGAATATCAGCAAAAAATCGCGCTTACCCGAAAGGACACGGCCTCGATTGAACTCGGCTACAACGGCGTGTATGACGAAGCCTTCACGGGCTATGTGTCCCGCCCTTACAATTCGGGAGACAACGCCGACGAAATTACCCTCAAGGATGACATGCTGCTCCTCGAGGAGACCAAGATTAACAACACGTTTCTTGATACGACGCCGCAGGAAATGATTTCCTATTTTCTGGCACAAGCGGGCATCTCTAAAATGGTTCTTTCCTCTCGGAATTACCCGGAAAAAAAAGAGTACCAATTCGGGAAATGTCGGCAGTTCAAGCAATCAACGCCGTACATGCGGCATGGAACATTAAGCAACGGTTTTTCTTCTCGGGAGGCGTGTTCTATTGGGGAAAGAAACCACAGCAAAAAAAGGTCTATACCTTCGAGTATGGGGTGAACATTCTAAACCTCGATAGAGTCGGGGGCGAGTGGGAACTCGAAACTATCTCCGCCCCGTTTGTAAAACACTCACACGAGATTGTTGTCAACCATCCGAAAGTAAGCGGAACTTTTGAAGTTAAAAAGGTTGTCTTCACCACCAACGACGACGGCTTCATCCGTACCTATATCACATTCTAAAAAGGAGGGAAAACCATGGGGAGCCTTGAACAGTTTACAAAGAATGTCATTGAAAAAGTCTTCTCGGAAAGCTATCCGCACCTCAAGCTCCCTGCCATTATTTATGCGACCGTCGCAGAAGCAAAGCAACTCACCGACACTTATCAAGTCGGCGATCTTGAGATAACGGACGAGGAAGGAGAACACACCTTCAAGGCTCATTGCTCGGCCTATTGGTATGAATACACGCTCAAAGTCCTCGACCGCTTCGGAAATATCGACAGCACTTTTCCGGAATATCCGGGAGTACGGTCAAAGCAACAAATCATGAAAGGGGCAACCGTCGCCGTTGGCCTTGCTTTTGGAGACGAGCCGATTATTCTCGGGGAGGCGGTTCTATGACAATGATGGGGCTTAACGACACCGACATCCGCCTCACCGACACATGGCAGCTTACCCGGGCGGCGGACGGAGACGCTCCCTTATGTTCCGGTCTTGATTGCGTCTATCAAAATATCGCGCTTGAGGCGGTCACACAAAAGGGCGATCTATTCTATGACGACGACTTCGGATGGAGTCTATACGACTTCATTCAAAGCGAGGACGACGACCTCGTTCGGCTTGAAATTGAGCAGCGAGCGAGGCTCGGACTGGAAAAAAGAGAAATTGTCCTCCCGGAAACTATCAAGATCAGCGTCAGTTATGACGACGGAGCCTTCCGGCTATATTGCTCCTGGCAGTTTGAGGGCAATAGTAACACACAGGAACTTAACATCGTTATTGACGCGGTCAGCGTGGAGGTGGTAAACGATGATTGACAAGGCAATACTCGACGAGATTCTCCCCGTCCCCGACCTTGACGAACTGAAGGAGGAGAAAATCGCGGAGCTGGAAGAAGAAGGCTTCGTTATTACGGGCTTTCATTCGGGCGGCATCTTCTACACGCTTCTTATGATTGTTCTCCGCATCAAAATTGAGTTTACCGAGTTGCTTAGAAGCGTATTAAACAGTATGTTTATATCTCACGCTACGAAAACGTGGCTTGACGTGAAGGCGGCGGACTATGCACAGAAACGCAAGAAAGCTCAGAAGACCCAGGGACTCGTTACCTTATCCCGAGAAACTCCGGGCGAGGCGGTCAAGATAGCAAAGGGGCAAGTGTTCAAGACCGTTAAAGACGTCAACGGCGAGGAGCTCCGCTTCTTTACCGTTGAGGCATCCGTCCTACAAAAAGGAGCCCTCTCGGTCGACGTTCCAATCGAAGCAGAAGCCGAAGGCTCACAGTATAACGTTCCAACCGGACAGATTACCCGAAGCCTTACCTACATTGCCGGGATAGACACAATCGACAACGGCAAAAACTGGATAACACGAGAGGGCAGCGACAAGGAAGACGACGACAGCTTTCGAGCTCGATGCCTTCGAGCATGGTCGGAGCGGGCGCAGCGAGCAACGGAAGACAGCTTTATCAATGCGGCGGAGAGCGTCACGGGAGTATTATTCGCACAAGCGGATTGCCAACACCCGCGCGGGCAGGGCACCGTCGATGTCATTGTAACGGGTACGGCGGGAGAAGCTACGGAGGGACTGCTTTCGGAAGTACGGACGGCGGTCGGCTCCATTGCCGGGCCATACGATAACATACTTGTAAAAAGCTCCGTTACCGTGGAGCAGGACATCGATGCCACAGTCACAATAGACGACGCGGGCCTTACAGACGACGAGGCCAAAGATAAAGCAACAGCAATTCTCACCGAGCTCCTTGCGCAAGCTCTATGAACTTACGCTCTCGGACATCAACCACACTATCAGAACTGGCCTTCCGGCTTCATCCAATGTACAGATTACAACGCCCGCCGCAGACGTAGCACTCAGCAAAGACAAGGTTATCACTCTCGGGGCCGTCAGCGTGACAGTACAGAGGGAGTGAGCGGATGAAACGGTTTGACACTTTCGGCGAGTATATGTTTGACCTTCTGCTCGGCCCTCTAAAACGTGGAAAGCAGTCGGTCAATCAGTTCCGAATTTTCTTTCGGGTTATCGGAAGGCTTTTCGACAGCATGAAACAAGATGTTTTCCGAGTGCGTGACGAGTCTAACGTCGCAAGCGCAAGCCCGGCTATGCTCCCCGTCCATGGGCAAGACTGCGACATGCCGAGGCTTGAGGGCGAAGACGCCGAAGCCTATAGAACACGGCTCTCAATGAAAGGACTTATTTCCGAGTGGGGCGGAACAAAGAAAGGCATCCTATATGCGCTCACCGCCCTCGGATACGACCAGAGCTATATTGAGCCGTTTGCTCTGCAAGACCCGGAACGATGGGCCGAGTTTATTGTCTTTCTCAAAGGCTCCAAGCAGAGCGGCGTCAATAATCTCGCGGTCATTGACTCTGAGGTTATGAAGGTCAAGGAAGGAAGCAGCCTTCCATCATACGGTCTGGACGCTGGAAACACAATTAACATTGCTTCAAAATTCGAGGCGGGAATGTCCGCATATCCGCGTTGCGGAGAAATTGCTTGCGGCGTCTTTCCCAACACTGCAAACACCGGATACCTCCTCGGCTCGGCACTTAAAGCAAACTCATCAAGCGGGCCGGGAGACGTCAGCTTCCCGGAAGTCGGCACGGTCGCGGCTTCAAATAAATTTTATCAGGCTTACGCTTTTGCCTCATATGCGGAACTGGATACCAACGCTAAACTCGGTTCCAGTGTGGACGGCGGAGTTAATCATTATCTCATTTGTTCTGAGAAAACCTACTTAGAAAGCGAGGGCAGCTAATGGCTAAGACATTATCAGATAAAGGCATCCAAAAGATCGGGCAGCGTTTTGTCGACTCTATCGACCATGCGGCCTACACCCTCAACGGACAGCCACAGACCATCGCACCGTTCCGCAGAATCGCGGACGGCAGCGCCGCAAAGGTTTATATTTACTTTGACGACACCGTCGTCGGGCAAGTAAAAGACGTGAAGCTTATCGACAGTGACGGCGACGTCGTGGCGAGCACAGACCGCGCCTTCACCAAAACAACGGGCAAGGGGCTATATGTAGCCTTTAAATACAACATTACAGAAACGGAGGTTGAAAGCGTTGAAAGCCTATGAAAAAGTCGGATGGCTCGACCATGTCGTCGACAACGACACGGGAGAGGTTATCCAGAAAGGAACGCCACTCAGTCAGACAAACCTCGGGAAAATGGACAATGGGATTTTTGAGGTAACGCAGACCACCATTGACCAAGAGGCCCAGATTGCCGACGCGCAAAAAGAAATCAAAGTCTTGAAAGACGCTACGCTGAACAACATGGTTAATAATGTGTTTCTCAAGAACTTTGATACCGTGGACAGTGTTGCAATCACGAGCGGCATTTATGACCCCGTGGCCCGCAAAATCTATGTATAGAGTAGCTTGCACATGCAAAGAAGCAAGCTGCATTATTGGACACTTGTTCGGAGAGCTTGAGCCCCTATGTGAGCATTGCGCCGATATGCCGGATGATAAGGTTACACTCATGACAGAAAACGGGCTTTTCCTTTTGGGAAAGGAACTCACTATTGAAGGTACAAGCGCCTTTTCCGGCAAGCGCGAACGAGTCAAACTCACCGAGTACGGGTTCGAGTTTGAAGGCAACATCGAGGAGGTTACTCAAATCCGGAAAGCGAGGTGCCTCTATTATGGAACCGTCCATACTTCAAAAGAAGGCTGAAATATTTCTCGCCGAGATTTACCCCTTGCTAAAAAACTTCCCCGTATCTGAGAAGTTTTGCTTATGCCAAGAAATAAAACAGGCGACTTACAGGGCTATCCGAAACACAATGATGTATTCTTCCATGAAGGCACCGAGCCGGATTAATTATTTGAGAGCGGTCGACGCCGATCTCAAGCTACTCCTTATCTTGTTTGGAATAGCACGAGACCAAAAATACATTACAAAGAAGAAAGCTCTCGAGTTACAGGAAAACATTTCAGAACTCGGACGTATTTGCGGCGGGCTTATGAAGGCATTCTACAGCCCGCCGAAAAAGTAACCTACTTATAGGGTTATCTCTGTTTGGCGTCGAACCGGGCGAACCGTGGGTACAATTCGGCCCGCAACTGGAATTACAACACGTCCTCGAATCGGAACGTGAACGTCGGGTTCCGCCCCGCCTTGTAGGTCATTTCGTCATTCACGGCTACGGCTTTGAGTGCGAGTCCTTGTTATACTTCAAGGGAGAGGTAATCCTCCACCATGCTAAAACGGGTGCAAACACATGAACAAGTCAGCAATGCCAAGCCGTTTCGCATTGAAAGGATGCCATTATGACGCTTTTTCCTAACAAGCCCGTACCGCCGATCGCTCCTCCGTCCAAGTATGAGGATGTCGTCGGCTACGATAGAATAGAAGCAGGATATAAAAAGGCCCTTCGCGGAAAGCGAAAATTCAAAAAAGAAGCCGTTCTCTATGACATGTGCCGAGAGCGCAACAATGTCTATCTCTGGCGTGAGCTCAGGCCAAACAAGCGGACACGGGAGATTAATTACAGACCGCACCCATATCACAGCACCATAATCCGGGAGCCAAAAGAAAGGCTTTTACACATTCCAAAGCTCAGGGACAAAATCGTGCAGCTTGTCATTCATCAAGAGTTGCAGAATCTTTTCCGCCCGGTATTCGTTGATCGATCATTCGCTTGTCAATATGGCAAAGGCACCATCCGGGCCGCGTTTAGCGTATATCATGACATGCGCGTCGCTCAGTGGAAATGGGGCGAAAAAGCGTTCGTCGTCAAAATAGACGTGAAGAAGTTCTTCTATAATATTGACCGAGCGATTCTCAAGCAACTCCTTCGCAAACGCATAAACAAGCTCAAGAAAAAGCACCCGGAGCTCCGGAAAGACTTCGACCAGTTTCTCGCGTTACTCGACATCGTCATTGATTCAAGCCCCGAGGGAGAGCGCGGAATACCGCTCGGGAATGTGAGTTCGCAGGACTTCGCAAATATTTATCTTAATGAAGTCGATCAGTTCTGCATCCGCTATCTCGGAATTAAATACTACACCCGGTATATGGATGACATTGTCTTTATCGCACCAACTCGTGAAAAGGCGCGAGAGTGGCTTTTGAAGGTTGTCAATTTCCTTAATGAGCGCCTTCATCTCAACACCAATGAAAAGACTAAGATTTACCCTTTGAGGCAGGGCGTCAATGCTTATGGCTTCAAAATTAGAACAACGCATCTTGAGCTCCGCACCGAATCAAAGCAGCGGGCAAAGAAACGTATTAAGAAGATGGACGAAAAGCTAAAGGCCGGGGAGCTCTCAAAGGAAGAAGCTATCCAGACTGTCCAGTCATGGCTCGGTTTCGCTCGATGGGCAAGCGCCTTTAACCTATGCCGGAAGATTTTCGCCCCGTACCCTTATATCAAAGTGGAAGGAGAAATGCAATTTGGCTCAGTATCTCGGAGTCGTCAAGCTCGGCGGCTTTTACAACAACGGTACAATCCTACCCCGGCCTACTAAACCATGGAGGCCGGATACGGAGCCGGTTAGCGGCATCGGTGCCGGAAACATCCCTCAGATGTCCGGCTCCATGTCAAACTACAGCATCGGAAACACACCTTCGTCGGATGCTAATAAACTTCAATGGGTCAAGATTGTCGACGGCGACAAGACGCTCCTTGTATGCGACCGCAACATCCTCGTTTCGGTCTCCTGGGACGACCTCAACACCCTCGGCTATGTAACGGGTAAGACAATCACCATTGACGGCGCAAAATACAAATGCCGCCTCCTGACAGGCGGCACGGGGCCCAGAAGCTCCGGAGACTGGTACTCGGGAGGAACGCCGACCAACAACGAATGGGATAGGTTCGTTACTCGAGAGGAAGTTATTACGGGTCTCCCGGCCCCGATCAGCTCCGACCTTGACAGCTCGCTTACTTCGTCAGATAAGAGCAGCACTCATAATCAGTTTTGGAATTGGTTCGGCTGCTATTCGTGGTGTCAAGAGACATACTCCGCAAATACGTCGGGCCGGGCGACCCGTGGGTGCTATTCGGCCCGCTACTGGGGTTACGACACGTCCTCGTATCGGAACGTGCGCGTCGGGTTCCGCCCCGTCCTTGAAATACTGAATACTGCTCCACTGATTTCTGACGAAGACCGCAACTTAGGGGATAAGACTTCCGACTTCGTGATTCAATATTCCGTTAATGACACCGATTCCGGCGACATCTTGACGGCGACCGAATCGCTCGATGGTCAAACAACAAAGTCATTTAATCCGACGCGAAACACGATTTACAGTATTTCCGTTCCGGCTTCCTCTTTGTCACTCGGAACGCATACGGTCAGCGTAACGGTTGATGACGGGCAAGGCGGAACAGCAGCAAGAACATGGACGTTTACCCGCGTCAACAGCACTCCGACAATCAGCGGGACGGATTCCAACCTCGGAGACAAAAACCTCGGTTTCACCTATGACTATACAGTAAACGACGCGGATAACGATACACTCACGGTCTCAGAAAAGCTCAATGATGAAGTGCTTCGCACCATCAACAACGCGCCCAAAAACGAGACACTTTCTTTAACGATTACGGCGGAAAAGCTCTACAGCCTTAGCCTTAATTCGGTTAATACACTTACAATTACGGTTTCAGACGGTAAGGGCGGCACGGCGTACAGACAGCTTACTTTTAAGCGTACAAACTCCGCGCCAACTATTTCCGGGCAGGATGTCGATCTCGGCAAACAGACGGGCAGCTTTGCGGAAAACTACACGGTCAGCGACGTTGAGGGCGACAACGTGGTTGTTACGGAATACGTCGACGACAAAGAAATCAGAAGCTATCAGGCAACGCTCGGGCAGGAATCCACTATTGAATTGTCTCGAAACAACTGGCTTGTTCTGGCAAATGGAAGCCATCAGCTCCGTGTCGAAGCCGTTGACGGAAACTTTGCGACTTCCGTGAGGGTCTGGAACTTTGAGAAAAGTGAGTCTGTCATCGCCTTCCAGTTTTCAGCTCCGGAAGAAACAGACGCCCAGGCGACCAAAATCCTTATTACTCCGACATGGTCGATTGAAGGGGCTACCGCAAAAATTGAGGCTTGTAACAACGCTTTCGACGCCGCCCCGACCTGGGAAGACATTACGGCAATGGTAGCCATTAACCGGGTTTTCAATTTTACCAACGGAACAAAAACGGCGGATAAGTGGGGCGTAAACGTCCGCTTCACTATCACAAAAAATGACGGATACGAGGGCGAGGTTTCTATATCCGGGTTTGGAGGCGCTTACGAATGAGCAACGTCAAATACCTTACTCCTAAGAAAGGCGTTTCAGAGATTGCCCGGGAACGGGCAGACCAGACAGAGGCACAGAACATTGACCTTTATGAGGCAGTCGCCGGACTCTATGAGACAATATCAGACCTTACACAACAAAACGCAGCTCTTGAAAAGCGCGTTACTACGTTAGAAGGAGGACAAAATAAATGAAAGTAAAGTCGTACATGATTCCCGTTTATGCTGTTTTGGTTAAGGCCGGAAAGAGAGAGGTTGAGAGCCTCCCGGAACCGTATGTTGTCCCGGTCGCTGAATATCTTGCCGCTCAGGAGGAAGGCACTCAGTCGGAAGGAACCAAAGCTCCCGACGAGAGCACTCAGAAGAACAGCAAGGACACTACTAAGTAAGGCAAGGCAAGGAGACAAGAAGGCCGGGAAAAGGCGTCTCAAGCGCCTCTCCCCGGAGCTATAAAAAGCTCGCCTCCTTGCATGACCTACTCCCTTAAGTGGGGCGGGCGATACAAAGAGGCGAGCCTCGGAAATGCTTCTAAGAAACAGCTTAATTTTTCTCATTTATGTTGTCTGAATTTCTCAAAAATCGTGTCGCGCTACACTTAACGACCCGAGGGCTATTATAGGTACCGTAAACCTTATGCTGGGGTATGATTTCAACGAAACGGATCAGGCTAAACTTGAAAAGACAAAGGCAAAGTTAATGGAACTGAAACCAAACGTGAAAGTCCTTGACAGCGATTCGCCTAAAAGCGAGCTTATAAGCGGGGAATGCGGCGCGGGGCTTATATATACCGGTGAAATAGCGCTTGCGCAGAAAGAGAACCCCGACATAGAAGCGGTTTTTCCTGAAGAAGGGGAATATTTCGGCATGGACTGCCTCTGTGTTACCAAGGGGAGCAATAATAAAGACAAGGCGGAAAAATTCCTCAACTTTATAATGAGGGATGACATAGGTAAGATGATCTCAAGTTCTTTCCCATACATTTCGCCTAACAGCGCCGCGGTAAAGCTTATGGGCAAGGACTATATAGACGACCCAGTAAGGAACGTACCTACTTCCGTCATATCAAAAGGCAAGTCGCCGCTTGACATAGGCAAAACGGTGGACACTTATAACGACATGTGGACTGACTTTACGAAGTAATAATTTTAACAGTTTCGGCTTTACTGCCGATATAATCAAAAAGGGGGTAATACAATGCAAAAGCTTGAGATAATCATAAGGCCCGATATGCTCGAAAAACTTAAGGAAATACTCAACAGGCACAATGCCGGAGGCATGACCGTAATGAGCGTGATGGGCTGCGGGAACCAGAAAGGCGACATAAACGAGTACAAGGGCATGAGGCTCAACATGAACCTTATCCCGAAAATAATGGCGATAGTAGTTGTAAAAGACGAGATAGTGGACGATATCCTTGTGGAGATACAAGAAAAGCTTTCGAGCGGCAAGGTCGGCGACGGCAAAGTCTTCGTCTGCGAAGTGCGGGAGGCAATGAGGATACGCACGGGGGAACGCGGTACGTCGGCCGTCTGATATAATTCCCGTCAGTTTAATATTTATTTTTATATTACCGGACAGGCAAAGGCGTCAGTTTGGACTGGCTCTTTGCCTGCCCGCGTTTTGTTTTAGGAAGTGATTTTATTGCCGACTGTAAAAAATATCGTTGAAGTAAGGCATGTAAACAAATATTTTGGTAAAAACCACGTTATAAAAGACCTGAACATGGAGATAAAAGAGGGTGAGTTCCTTTCCATACTCGGGCCTTCCGGATGCGGCAAGACTACGACACTCAGGATGATTGCGGGTTTTGAGCAGCAGTCCGACGGCGAGATAACGGTAGAAGGCGAAAGAGTGGAAGAAAAGGAGCCGTTTGACCGCAACGTCAATACGGTTTTCCAGAGCTACGCGCTTTTTCCACACATGGACGTTTACAACAATGTGGCGTTCGGGCTTAAAATGAAAAAACTGCCGAAAAGCGAAATAAAGAAAAAAGTGAGCGACATTTTGACGCTTGTACAGCTTGAAGGCTTTGAAAAACGCTACCCGTCGCAGCTCTCAGGCGGGCAGAAGCAAAGGGTAGCCATAGCCCGCGCCATAGTGAACAGGCCGCGCGTGCTGCTGCTCGACGAACCGCTCGGCGCGCTTGACCTTAAACTGCGCAAGCAGATGCAGCTTGAGTTAAAGCGCCTGCAGAAAAAACTCGGCATAACTTTTATTTATGTAACGCATGACCAGGAAGAAGCGATGACCATGAGCGACAGGATTGCCGTTATGAACGCGGGCGTTCTTGAGCAGCTCGGCCGTCCGGATGAAATTTACGCCGAACCGGAGTCAAAGTTCGTGGCGGACTTCATAGGCGAGTCCAACCTTTTCGACGCCGTCGTCTCGGGAGTCAACGGAGGCATTTACACTATGGAAGCCGAAACAGGCGCGCTTTTGGGAGCGGGGGGAGTCTTCTGCATTAGGGAGCTTGTGTGTGCCTGCGTCAGGCCGGAAAAAACGAAGTTTTCACCGTCGCCTGTTGAGGGCTTCGGGCTTTGCGGCGTTGTAAGGGAAAACATAAACATAGGCACGCTCATAAAAAGCATAATTGTGCTGCAAAACGGCCATGAAATAAAGATTTCAACACTTTCGGGGGAGAAGTACCCCGAAAAAGGCAAAAATGTTTTTGTGTACTGGGACCCAAACGATGCGGTCATAATGAAAACCGTTTCCCAGGAAATACATTCCATGATAGAAAACGTTGATTTAGGCAGCTTTGTAAAAAAAGCGGGCAGCAGGGCAGGTTAGTGAGAGGTGGGATAATTTATGTCGATACAAAAAAAATATAACCTGAGAAATAAAATAATTCCCGTTGCGGTGACGGTTTCACCGGTAGCCGTTTGGCTCGTCCTCCTTATCGCCGTGCCTTTGCTGTATATTTTCATTATCAGTTTCTGCTCGACCGACGCCGAGCACAACATCGTCTTTTCATTTTCACTTGCAAATTACGCTAAGATGTTTGATCCGTCGCTTTTGACTATTTACGCTAATTCCCTTGCCATATCAGTGCTTACGACGGTTTTTTGCATACTCGTAGGCTACCCGTTCGCTTACATAATGGCCTTCAGCAGCCCGTTTAAAAAATCCATGATGATGGTTTTCCTTCTCCTACCTTTCTGGACCAACTCCATAATAAGACTTTACGGCTGGCGGACCATCATAGGCCGGAACGGGTACATAAACCTGGCACTGGAAAAACTCGGCGTCATTTCATCTCCGTTTACCATGCTTTACACACGCGGAGCGGTGGTGCTCGGCATGGTGTACACGCTGCTCCCTTTTATGATACTGCCCATACACACAGTCATAGACAAACTTGACAGGAGCTACCTTGAGGCGGCAAGCGACCTTGGAGCAAAGCCGGTAAAAAGTTTTCTGCACATAACGCTCCCTTTGACCATGCCGGGCATTTTTGCCGGTACGATAATGGTATTCATACCGTCGCTCGCGTACTTTTTTGTTTCGGATATATTGGGCGGCGGCAAAAACCAGCTTATAGGCAACGTTATAGAGCGCCAGTTTAAGGAAGCGTTTAACTGGCCGTTTGGGGCGGCGCTTTCAATACTTCTGATTTTAATTACGCTGCTGCTTGTCAAAGCGTACATGAAAACCGGCGGCAGCCTTGAAGAGCTTGGGGGAGTGTGAGATGAAGCTTAAAAGGAAAAGTAAGCAAAAGCTTAAAAAACGTGCGGGTACTGTTTACACCGCGCTGGTATTCATATTCCTGTATATGCCGATTATGATAATAATTCTGTTTTCGTTCAATACTTCGGAGCGCAACGTCGTTTTCGAAGGCTTCACTACAAAATGGTACGGGATAATGGTACAGAACTCCGCACTGCTTTACGCGTTCAAAAATACGCTCACGGTGGGCTTTTGGAGTACGCTTATCTCCGCGGCTATAGGCACGCTGGCGGCCGTTGGGATGTACCGCTACAGGTTCCACGGCAGAAACCTTATAGATATGCTGCTTTACATACCGGTTGTAATACCGGAAATAGTCCTCGGCATTTCACTGCTTTCAATGTTTTCGCTCTGCCACGTTTCACTCGGCCTTGCAAGCCTTGTGGCGGCTCACGTCACGTTCTGCATACCGTTCGTCGTTTTTACCGTGCGCGCGAGGCTTTCAGGTTATGACAACTCTATTGAAGAAGCGGCAATGGACCTTGGGGCCAACAGAAGGCAGGTCTTTTTCAGGATAACCGTACCGGTTATAGCTCCGGGCATCATTTCAGGCGCTGCGCTTGCGTTTACGCTTTCCGTAGACGATATAATCATAAGCTTTTTTACAACCGGCCCCAAAAGCACGACTTTTCCGCTTAAAGCAATGGAACTTGTAAGGACCGGCATAACGCCTGACGTTTATGCCCTTTCCACCATAGTTATCACAGTGACTTTTTCGGTAGTGCTTACAGTGCAGACGGTACTTTATAAAAAGAATAAAAAGCTTAACGAATCATAGGAGGGTAAAGATGAAAATATTTAAAAAAGCGGCGGCGGTAGCCGTTTCATCTGCGCTGTGCCTGCTTACGCTCGCCGCGTGCTCCGGAGCCGGCAAAAGTGCGCAGTCTGCATCCAGAACTCAAAAATCTTCCGGCGAACTGAACCTGTTTATTTGGACGGAATACATACCGCAGAGCGTAATTGACGACTTTACCAAACAGACAGGCATTGAGGTTAACGTTTCAACATACTCGACAAACGAGGATATGCTTGCGAAAGTCAAGGCGAGCAACAGCGGCATATACGACATAGTTGTCCCAAGCGACTACATGGTAAAAATGATGGCGGACCAAGGCCTGCTGCAGAAGCTAGACAAAAGCAAGCTTACAAACCTGTCAAACATAGATACGGCCTATATGGACAAAGATTTCGATAAAGGCAATAATTATTCGGTCCCGTACCTCGGCGGCGTTGCGGCGCTGTGCATCAACAAATCTGAGGTAAAGGAGAAGATAACATCTTTTAAGCAAGTGCTTGACCCCAAGTACAGCGACTCCGTCGTCGCGCTCGACGATTTCAGGGCGGTCATAGGCATGACGGCAAAGAGCCTCGGTTATTCTTTGAGTACGACGGACGACGGCCAGCTTGCCAAAGTAAAGGAGCAGCTCGCAAAACTGAAACCCAACATTAAAGCACTTGACAGCGACTCGCCTAAAACTTCAATGATAAACGGCGAAACAAGCATAGGCTTTATGTGGAACGGCGAGATAGCGCTCTGCATGCAGGAAAGCGATGACTTTGATGTGGTTTTCCCAAGCGAGGGATGTTACATTTTCCTTGACAATATGTGCGTGCTTAAAGGCGCCGAAAATTACGGCAGCGCCATGAAATTTATAAATTACATTTTGGAGGCAAAAACGGAAAAGGCGATATTGGGCGAATTTCCGTACTTAAGCCCAAACAAGGCCGCAATAGCGCTTATGCCTGAAAGTTACAGAAACAACAAGGCTTCCAACGTGCCTAAGGGCGTAGTTGAAAAAAGCGAATACGTCAAAGATATAGGCTCGGCGGTATCAAAGTACGACGATATGTGGACAGACTTTACAAAATGACGGGAGGAAGATACTTATGACGACAGGGCAAATGTATATCGGCGGCAAGTGGACCGGAAGCATTTCAGGCGAGACAAGGGAGATAATATGCCCGTCAGACGGCAGGATAATAGCAAAGGTGGCCGAGGGCTCCGCGGAAGATGTGCGCAGAGCCGTCAAAGAAGCGCGGAAAGCTTTCGACAGCGGATGCTGGAGCAAAGCGCCTGTTCTTGAAAGGCGTGATTTACTTAATAAAACCGCCGATATGATAGACGGCTGTTCCGACATGCTTATGCGCCTCGAAACGCTGAACACCGGCAAACCTTTCCGTGACAGCGCCGGCGATATAGCGGATGCGGCGAACTGTTTCAGGTACTATGCGGGACTTATAAACAAACCTACGGGGCAGGTCTTTGAGGTGCCGGACCCTAATATGCAGACCATGGTTGTCCGTGAGCCTGTAGGCGTCTGCGGCCAGATAGTCCCGTGGAACTACCCGCTCTTGATGGCGGCGTGGAAGCTCGCTCCGGCTTTGGCCGCGGGCAACACGGTAGTCTTTAAGCCTGCGGAGATAACGCCGCTTACGGCGATAAAGCTTTTTGAAATGTTTGAAAAAGCCGGCCTGCCCGCGGGCGTTGCGAATTTGGTGCTCGGCAGCGGAGCTGAAGCCGGCCATGAGATAGCCGTAAACCACGGGATAGACAAGGTGGCTTTTACGGGCGGAACCAAAACAGGACGGAGCATAATGCAGGCGGCAACTGAAAATATCAAAAACATATCGCTTGAGCTGGGCGGAAAGTCGCCGTGCATAGTTTTTGACGACTACGATATGGAGTCGGCTGTGGAGTGGGCCATGTTTGCCATTTTCGCTAACCAGGGCGAAGTATGCTCTGCCGGTTCGCGCCTTATACTTCAGGACACGATATACGACAAATTTTTAAAGCGCCTTGCGGAACGTACAAAAAAGATAAAAGTCGCGCGCGGCGAAACGGATGGCTGTGAAATGGGGCCTGTTATAAGCGAAACGCAGATGGACAAGGTCCTGTCGTACATTGAAAAAGGCAAAAAAGAGGGGGCGCGCTTACTCTGCGGCGGCTGCCGCATGACTGACGGCGACTATGCGAAGGGCTTCTTTGTTGCACCGACTGTTTTTGCCGACTGCACGCCTGGCATGAGCATTGTCCGCGATGAGATTTTCGGTCCGGTACTCGCGGTGCAGAAGTTTCATACGGAGGAAGAGGCCGTCGCCCTTGCAAACGATACTCCGTACGGGCTTGCGGGCGGCGTTATAACTAAAGATATCTCACGCGCCATGCGCGTTGTAAAAGCCCTTCGCGCCGGCATAACGTGGGTAAACTGCTACAACCCGACCTTTAACGAAGCGCCGTGGGGAGGCTACAAGCAAAGCGGCATCGGCCGTGAGCTGGGTACTTTCGGCCTTGAAGAATACACTGAGGTTAAACAGATAAACATCAACCTGTCCGGCGGCGGGGTAGACTGGTTTGCGGATTGAACGCAGGCCGGCGCTCCATGCGGAGGAAGTCTTTTAATTAAGGTATCAAATAATTTACAATATTATAAGTCTGAGAAAGGATTTGTTAGAATGAGTTCGCAAAAAGCTCTCGAAATTGTTGATAAGGTCTTAGGCTATGTTGATAAGGATGCACTTACAGACACGGACAAAAAAGAAATAGTACAGGACAGCATAGACAATTACAACACATACATAAACCCAGGATGGTTAAAGTACCGTAAATCCGTTTCCACGAACGCGGCGTTTGTAGAGTGGGAGGACCACGACTCGTACTTTACCGATGTGTACGGTGAAGAATTCATAGACTGCCTCGGCGGCTTCGGCATTTACACTTTCGGCCACAGGAACCCGGAAATTCTAAGGCACGTAGAGGCGCAGCTTAACAGGCAGGCGCTTCACAGCCAGGAACTGCTCGACCCACTGCGCGGGTACCTTGCGAAGGCCCTTTCCGAGATAACCCCGGGCGACTTAAGCTACTGCTTTTTCACGAACGGCGGGGCGGAGGCCGTGGAAATGGCACTCAAGCTCGCGCGTATAGCAAGCGGCGGCAGATGGTTTGTTTCGGCCGTGGGCGGTTTTCACGGGAAGTCCATGGGGGCTATTTCCGTAGGCGGCAAAGCAACTTACCGTGTGCCGTACCTGCCTATGGTACAGCAGGTGACGCACGTAACTTACGGCGATGCAGACGACCTGCGCCGCACCCTTTCAAAACTGCAGGCCGTAGGCGAAAGCGTCGCTGCCGTTATACTGGAACCTATCCAGGGCGAGGCAGGCGTTATAGTCCCTCCGGCGGGGTACCTTACGGAAGTGCGAAAAATATGCGACGAGTTCGGCGTTTTCCTTATACTTGACGAAATCCAGACCGGCATGGGCAGGACGGGTTCTTATTTTCGCTGCCTTTCTGAAAACGTCACGCCGGACATAATGACTTACGGCAAAGCTTTCGGCGGCGGCATCATGCCCATAACCGGCATAATCGCGCGGCCTAAGCTTTGGGTGGAGCCGCTTAAGGAGAACCCGTGGCTTTTGGGTTCGCCTACGTTCGGCGGCAACCCGCTTGCCTGCTCTGCGGCGCTCGGCGCCATTCAGTATATGGTTAAGCATGACGTACCGAAGCTGTGCAGGGAAAAAGGCGAATTCCTTATAGGCGGCCTTAAAAAGCTTGCGGCAGAGTACCCGACCGTCATACAGGAGGTACGCGGCGCCGGGCTTATGATAGGCGTCGAATTTTACAAGTCTGAGTACGGGTACAGTGTGGCCAAAGCCCTTTTCGCGCGCCGCGTTATGACAGCCGGCACGCTCAACAACTCAAAAACTATACGTTTTGAGCCTGCCGCCGTAACAAGCTATGAGGACTTTAAAAAGGTTCTGCGGTTTATGGACGAAGCGCTCGCCGATACTAAAAAAGAGTTCGGCATTTGAAGCGGCCGGTACTGAAAATATATGAAACCTTTTTGCAGCCGGCGGCATGTCTGCCGGCGTAGATAAACATAAAATTAAAAAAGGAAGCTTTATTATGTTAAGAGATGCTTTACCGAAAATAATTACCCCATTGCCGGGGCCGAAGGCAAAAGCCGTAATCGGGCGTAGGGCGAAAGCCGTGCCGTCGGTGATACGCTGCGGCTACCCATGCGTTATAAAACGCGGCGAAGGGGCTATGGTTGAGGATGTGGACGGCAACGTTTTCCTCGACTGGGTAGGCGGCGTAGGCGTGCTGAACATAGGCTACTCGCAGCCTGAGGTAGTGGCGGCCGTAAAGGAACAGGCGGACAGGTACTTTCACGCAATGTTTAACATTGTCACGCACGAAGGTTACGTGAGCCTTGCCGAAAAGCTTAACGAAATAATGCCGGTAAAAGGCAAAGTAAGAAATACAATGTTTGCTAACTCAGGCGCGGAAGCCGATGAAAACGCGGTGAAAATCGCGAAATCGTACACTAAACGGCCAAACATAATCGTTTTTTCAGGCGCGTTCCACGGCAGGACGCTTCTTACTATGACGATGACGTCGAAAAAATCGTATTCGTACGGCCTCGGCCCTTACCCCGACGGCGTGTACCGTGCGGAGTACCCGAACCTTTACCGTGCCCCTAAAGGCTACACGCGTGAAGAAGCTGTAAACTATTACCTTGAAAAATTAAACCGTGTCTTTGAGGAGGCTTCGCCTGCTGAGTTTGTCGCGGCAATCGTAGCCGAGCCGGTTCAGGGCGAGGGTGGTTTTGTTCCCGCGCCGATAGAGTGGGTAAAAGCCGTGAGAAAGCTTTGCGACGAAAAAGGAATACTTTTGATAGCCGACGAAGTACAGACGGGTTTCGGCAGGTCGGGAAAAATGTTCGTCTCAAACTATTGGGAGGAAGCCGGCTGCGCGCCGGACATAATCGCCGCGGCTAAATCCATCGCGGGCGGCGTTCCGCTCAGCGCAGTAACGGCAAGAAAAGAAATTTTTGACGGCGTAACCCCCGGCGTCATAGGCGGGACGTTCGGCGGCAACGCGCTTGCATGCGCCGCGGCGCTCAAAGTGCTTGAGATAATGAAAAGGGATAACCTCTGCGGCCGCTCGCTTGAGATAGCCGGCAAGTGCCGTTCTGTTTTCCTTTCATGGAAAGATAAGTATGAAGAGGTAGGGGACGTGCGCGGCGTAGGCTGCATGATGGGCATAGAGTTTGTTAAGGATAAGGGGACGAAGGAACCTTACCCTGAGCTTGTTAAAAATATAATAAACGAAGCGGCGCTGCACGGCCTCCTTATTGAGAATGCCGGTACGTACGACAATGTTATACGTTTTCTCTGCCCTCTTGTCGTTACCGATGCCCAGCTTGACAGCGGGCTTAACATACTTGAAAACGCCATAAAGTCATCTGCCGCGAAGCTGAAAAAATAACCCGTTCCAAAGCCATGCGCCCGCTTGCGGAATCTGCCGGAAGCGGGCGCGGTTAATTTTTATACTCCGGCACCTTAAATAAATTCATAAGGCGGCTCTGAGAGTGGTACAGGCCGCGGGGCTTGGGACGGCGGCGTTCGGGCCTTAGTGGTATATACATGCTGGATAAATAAAGAATACTTTGTTTTAACTTTTTAAGTTAAAGGCCTGACGGCTAAAATAAAAATTATTAATCGAAAGGGCAAAAAAGTATTTACCTGCTGCTTTTGTTATGGTAGAGTATTGGCGGTTGATGAAACACAGGATACGTTGACGGGTACTGAAGTTTGCGGCAACTGTAAAATAAGCGAAAGCGGGGCGCAATAAATGGGTGAAAGAATTGAATATGACTCGGTTGGGAGCATTGGGGTTCCTGAAGACGCGTATTACGGCATACAGTCGCTGCGTGCGTTCAGGAACTTTCATATTACCGGAAGGACTTTAAGCAGTGAATTTATCGTTTCGCTCGCCCAGATTAAAAAGGCGGCGGCGGTAACAAATTATGAGTGCGGCAATATTGATTATGTATTGTCAAAGGCCATAGTAAAAGCCTGTGATGAAATAATAAACGGACGCTTCCACGGGCAGTTTATAGTGGACCCCATACAGGGCGGCGCGGGCACGTCGGCAAACATGAACGCAAACGAGGTCATAGCAAACCGCGCGTGCGAACTGCTCGGTGGCGCAAAAGGCTCTTATGTGCCTGTACACCCTAACGACCACGTAAATATGTCGCAGTCTACAAATGACGTTTTTCCCACGGCAGGCAAGCTCACGGCGCTGAAGCTTATACCGGAACTCGTCTTTAAGCTTAAGAGGCTTGCAAATGCTCTCGACGGGAAGTCGCGCGAGTTTGCCGCGGTAGTGAAAATGGGCCGCACGCAGCTGCAGGACGCAGTGCCCATAAGCCTTGGACAGGAGTTTGCCGCTTTTTCATGCGCTGTGAAACGAGACGCAAAAAGGCTCGTAAAAGTTACGGATGAACTAAGGACGGTCAATATGGGCGGAACAGCCGTCGGGACTTCGGTTAACGCTTCACCGGAGTACGTCGCCGGTATAGCGGAGAACCTCAGCGGGGTAGCGGGAACGGAGGTAGTACAGGCGGAAAACCTTATTGACTGCACGCAGAACCTCGACTGCTTTGCCTTTGTATCGGGAGCGCTGAAAACATGCGCCGTAAACCTTTCGAAAATATCAAACGACCTCAGGCTCCTTTCGAGCGGCCCAAGGACAGGGATAATGGAAATTGCCCTGCCGGCTGTGCAGAACGGCTCGTCCATAATGCCCGGCAAGGTCAACCCCACCCAGTGCGAGGCGGTCACCATGGTGGCTGCCCAGGTCATGGGCAACGACTGCGCCATTGGCATCGCGGCCTCGCAGGGCAACTTCGAGCTTAACGTCTTCATGCCCGTGATTGCCTACGACTACCTGCAGTCCGTGCGCCTGCTCGCCGACGCGATTTGCTCGTTCGACGAGCGCTGCGCCTCGGGGATCGTGGCCAACCGCGCGCGGATGCGCCATAACCTGCATGACTCGCTCATGCTCGTGACGTGCCTCAACCCCTGCATCGGCTACGACAACGCGGCGCGCGTGGCCAAGAAGGCCTTCGCCGAGAGCACGTCCCTGCGCGCGGCGTGCGTCTCGCTGGGGCTGCTCACGCCCGAGCGCTTCGACGAGGTGTTCAAACCAGAGGAGATGGTCTAGATGCCC
>ENA-UOOM01001480-UOOM01001480.1-fermentation-metagenome-genome-assembly--contig:-NODE-1480-length-22369-cov-4.283589_pt1 | contig 22369 bp, 16 predicted proteins | sample MGYA00245781_ERZ724031 | MGnify/ENA primary metagenome ERZ724031 (study PRJEB28704, sample SAMN03018317) | fermentation metagenome | biome: anthropogenic terrestrial biome; feature: soil; material... | reverse complement strand
TTTTTATTGCTGCGGCACTGATAATCAACAATGCCAAAATAAGAATGAGCACCCATCGAATCGTTTTTTTCATGCTGTTTCTCCGTGTTTATTTTTTTACCTTTTCTCAATGATGTTTTTAAAAAATTTGGACCGTGTCCCTGCCCAATATACCCTCTAACTCGCCTACCAATTCGTCTGTAACGGTCACAAACAACGTTTGATCTGCCAATAATTTTTGATTGATGTCCGTAAAATGCAAATACACTTTTCCCTCTCCGCGGTTGTTTGACAAAATATCCAATATATCTTTCTGACAAAGTTGATATTTATCCCGCGGCACGGCAATCATCAGGCGCAAATTGTTTTGATTCATCTGCATATTTGCGCTCTCTTCCAATGCTTGAATGGTTTGCGCAATGATGCTGGCAGACTGATTTTCTTTTGCGCTTATTATACCATTTATCAGTACAATTTTTTCTTTTGAAATCAGATCGATGTATTTTTTATATACCTCGCTGAACACCACCACATCAATCGTCCCATAATTGTCTTCTATCGTGACAAATGCCATGGGATTGCCTTTTTTATTGATAATGGTGCGCACCTCCGTGACAATGCCCGCCACCGTGCAATTGTCTCTGTCCCGTTCATGGCTAAAGTCTTCGTCACTGAGCGACAAGCTGTCTACACAATCATAACTTTTCAGTAATTCGCCGAATTTTTCTAACGGATGCGCCGTAATATAAATACCTGTGGCTTCTTTTTCATAGCCAATTGTCACCTGTTCTGCCCAGGGCTCATGCTCTTGCATCTTTGCATAACTCGGTTCAGGCAAAATATTTTGATCAAACAAGGACATTTGCCCTTCAATTTTGTTTTTGGTCGTATTGGCGACACCACTCATTACTTGTTCCATGTTTTCTTTTAACGTACTGCGCATGCTGCTTTGTCCAAAATCAAAGGCGCCGGCTTTGATCAAAAATTCCACTGCTTTTTTATTGATGCTACCATTCAGGCGGCTTGCAAAATCATGAAAATGCAAAAACGCGCCCTTCGAATTTCTCTCTTCGATAATTTCTTCAATAACCCCTTCCCCGACGTGTTTAACCGCACGCAGGCCGAAGCGAATTTTTTCTCCCACTGCACTGAAATTGTGCTCGCTTTCATTGATATCCGGCGGCAACACCTCAATGCCCATATTTCTGCAATTTTGAATATACAGCGCAATTTTCCCCTCACTGTCCATGACGCTGGACAAAAGAGCTGCCATAAATTCTACGGGATACATGCACTTGAGCCAAGCTGTTTGATAGGCAATGACAGCATAGGCGGCCGCATGCGATTTATTAAAGGCATATTGAGCAAAGGTCAGCATTTGATCATAGATGTGTGTCGCACTTTTTTCGTCTACACCGCGACGCAGTGCCCCTTCAATCACAATATTGCCCGCTTCATCCACTTGTCCGTTAATAAAGATGTCCTTTTGCTGCGCCATGACATCGGCTTGTTTTTTGCTCATCGCCCGCCGCAAAATATCGCTTTGCCCCATCGAATAACCGGCGATTTCACGTACAATTTGCATAACCTGTTCCTGATAGACAATGCAGCCATAGGTCACGTCCAAAATCGTCTCCAGCTTTGGGTGGATATAAGATATTTTGTCTTGGTTTTTTTTGTTATAAATATAAGTCGGAATCGAATCCATCGGCCCCGGTCTGTAAAGGGCAACAGCGGCAATAATATCTTCAAAGCCGCTTGGTTTCATGTCGGTTATAAATTGTCGCATTCCGCTGCCTTCCAACTGAAACACACCAAAGGTATCCCCTCGCGAAAGCAGCTCATATACCTTTGCTTCGTCGTAGGCTATTTTGTCAATATCAACGGTTATGCCGTGATTTTTTTCTATATTTGCCAGGCAGTCCTGAATCATCGTCAAGTTTCGAAGCCCGAGAAAATCCATTTTCAACAGCCCCAGTCGCTCCAAATAACCCATTGAAAACTGCGTCGAAATAATCCGCCCTTTTTTGCTGTCCTGCTGCATATACAAAGGAACATAATCCGTAATATCCCCCTTGGCAATGACCACACCGGCAGCGTGGGTTGAGGCGTGCCTGCTCAAACCTTCCATCTCCCTGGCCAAGTTGACGATTTGTGCGACTAGGGCGTCTTTTTCAATTAATTCTCGCAGTTGAAAATTCATTTCAATTGCTTGGTCAATGGTTACATTGAGCATATTGGGAACCATTTTTGCAATGTTGTCCGCAAGAGAGTAAGGCACATTCAACGCGCGCGCCACGTCTCGGATGGCGGCTTTGGGCGCCATTGTGCCAAAGGTGATAATTTGTGCCACACTGTTTTCGCCATACTTTTCTGTCACGTAATCAATTACTTCCTGCCTGCGCCGTATGCAAAAGTCAATGTCGATATCGGGCATGCTGACGCGTTCTTTATTTAAAAAGCGCTCAAACAGCAAGTTATATTCAATGGGATCCACCGTGGTAATATCCAGGCAATAACTTGCCAAGCTGCCCACCGCTGAGCCCCTGCCGGGTCCTACCGTGATGTTATTTTCCTTTGCATAGCGAATAAAATCCCAAACAATCAAAAAGTAATCACAATATCCCATCTCGTCAATGACATTGATTTCTTCTGAAAGTCGTTTGTCATATATTTCCAGCTCTGCCTTTGTTTTTCCCTCCGCCTTTTGCATCAAGCCCTCATGTGCCAGCTGCAATAAGTATTCTTTAGAAGTCAAACCTGCGGGGATTTCAAAGGTCGGCAGGTGAAAAAGCCCATATTCAAATTCCACATTGCACCGGTCCGCAATTTTTTGCGTGTTATGCACAGCATCGACGGAGTCCACAAAAATATCTTCCATTTCTTCGGGGCTCCGCAAATAAAAGGTATCCGAAGAAAATCGCATGCGGTTTTCATCATCCACCTTTGCATTTGTTTGAATGCAAAGCAACACATCGTGCGTCTTTGCATCTTCTTTTGACAAATAGTGCACGTCATTGGTGGCAACCAATGCGATATTCAGCTCTTTTGACAACTGCTTCAAATGAAAATTCACCAGCTGCTGCTCATAAATATCATTTTCCTGCAGTTCCAAAAAGAAATTTTCTTCGCCGAAAATATCTCTGTATTCCGTTGCAGCCTTTTTTGCCTCGTCATACTTTTGTGCAATAATATTGACCGAGACCTCTCCCGCCAGGCAGGCGCTGAGCGCAATAAGACCTTCGCTGTGCTGGCGCAGGACATCTTTGTCCACACGCGGGCGATAGTAAAAGCCCTCTGTGTAACCTGCTGACACAATTTTCATGAGATTCTTATAGCCGTCATTGTTTTCGGCCAAAAGAATCAAATGATAGGGTTCGGTATCCATTTTTCCTTCTTTGTTATGCATGCCGCGACGTGCAACATACACCTCACAGCCGATTACAGGCTTAATCCCCTCTTTTTTGCAGGCATCATAAAAGGCGGGAACGCCAAACATTGCGCCGTGATCCGTGATGGCAACGCTGTTCATTCCCAACTCTTTTACTCGCTTGACCAGATTTTCAATCCTTACAAAGCCGTCCAACAACGAATATTGTGTATGTAAATGCAAATGGGCAAATTTCGATTTCATTTTGCGCTTCTCCTGCTGCATATTATATCATTTTTTTACATCAATGCAGTTTTTTTCACTTCATAACAAAATTGCTGCAACATTGCAGCAATTTGGCTTTTCAATTTATGACAACAACGTTTTAGGGTCGTTTTTCTTTTTCCGCCGATTTATAAATTTCGTGAATAGTCTTATTTTCTTCATTTTTAACATACATATGCACCGTCAAACTGTTTAGCTCCACCGAAAATGTGGCTTCGATGGTGTTTCCCTGGTATTGGTAGGAAATGGTATTGCCGTTGACATTGACCGGAGAAGTTTCTTTTAGTGTAAAGGCACTTTTGTCCGGCACCGCAGAATCTGTGCGAAACACGGTTGCCGGTTGTTCTTCGGCGGGGACATATTCATAGATGTCCACTGTTTTATCCGCCTTAAAATCCAAGATCGTCAAAACCGTTTGCTGTGGCACGGTATCGACATATTTGGAATCCAGCAGCCAACTGCCTGTAAGATGATTATAGCTGTCGCTCATTTTTGTCGAACTGCATGAGGCCAGCAGCCCTACGAGAAATATTACTGTTATTGCGTAAACAATTCTTTTTTTCATTGTGTTGATCTTTCCTGTCCACGATATGGTATCGTTTTTTCTATTTCTGCGCCGCCCAGGCAAACATTATTGTCATAAAACACCACGTATTGTCCCGGGCATACCGCCTTTTGCGGTTCAAAAAAGTCTACGAAAATTTTATCTTCTTTGATTCGCACTTTTGCTCTTTTGTCCGGTTGGCGATAACGATATTTTACATTACACGCAAAGGTTTGTGTGGGTGCTGTGCCCAAAATCCAACTTGCTTTTTTGGCTACAAGCCCATCGGCATATAATGCCGGGTGTTCATCTCCTTGCACGACCAGCAGCTCGTTTTGTTTTAGGTCTTTGCCCACCACATACCACCGCTCCCCGCTGCCCTTTCCCCCTATGCCTAATCCGCGTCTTTGACCCAGTGTATAATACATCAAGCCGATATGTTGCCCGACAATTTCTCCGTTTATATCGCGAATTCGTCCCTTTTGGTTGGGCAAGTATCCCGATAAAAACTCTCTGAACTTTCGCTCTCCGATGAAACAAATCCCCGTACTGTCCTTTTTGCCGGCGGTGCGCAAATCATGTTCTTCGGCAATTTTTCTGACTTCGCTTTTTTTTAGCTCTCCCACCGGAAACAGCGACGCCGCAAGCTGTCTTTGATTGAGTTGACACAAAAAATAGCTTTGGTCTTTGTTTTCGTCAACCCCTTTCAAAAGCTGCCAGTTGCCATTGTCTTCTTTTCGGCGCACATAGTGTCCCGTAGCAATGCAATCTGCCCCTATGACGTCGAGAGCATATTCCAAAAAGGCTTTAAATTTTATTTCACTGTTGCACAACACATCAGGGTTTGGTGTTCGTCCTTCTTCGTATTCCTTTAAAAAATAGCGAAATACGCGGTCATAATATTCTTTGGAAAAATTGACTGTATAGTAAGGTATGTCCAATTTCGCACACACACTGCTCACATCCGCATAGTCTTCCTGCGCAGGACAATGTTTGTCATCGTCCTCCCAATTTTTCATAAACACGCCCACCACATCATATCCCTGCTGCTTCAGCAAAAGCGCCGCGACACTGCTGTCAACACCGCCGCTCATGCCTACAACCACTTTTTTTCTCATTGTCAATGATTCAGCGCCGCTGCTGCATCCTTTGCAAGTTCTATCAACGCTGCTCTGTCCTCTTCGGTGGGTCTACCCATTATCTCAACACTTTTTTCAAGCATATCCACCTTGTTTTCTTTCAAAAAAGTTTCAATTCCCCGCACACCGCCACCGCTCCAGGCGCCATTTCCAAAGACCCCTACGGTATGGTTCATCAGCGCGCCTTCTTCCAGCTTCATCAGCAACTCACGCATTTTCGGATGAACGCCGCCATAATAGGCAGGTGCACCGAGCAGCACCACTTCGCTCTGCCAAATATCTGCAATCACAAAGGATTTTTCGGTTTCGGATAAATTATACATCTTCACATCGACTTGATTTTTTTTCAACTCTTCAAATAAAATGTTGGCACTTTGCTCGTTGTTGCCGTACATCGTGCTGTAAGCAATGGTTATTTTCGGCTTCGTGCGGTGTTGGCTCAAATCAATATATTCATTTACGATTTTTCCCACACCTTCTTTGCGCCAAATCAGGCCATGAGAAGGACAAATCACCTCAATGGGCAAATTCATTCCCAGCACGCGCCCAAGGGTTTTATCAATAATGGAACTGACCTTGCCTACAATGTTGGCAAAGTATCGAACCGTCTCGCTTTCTCGGTGCTCGCTGGTCACCTCGTCGGCAAAAATACTGTTAAAAATACCAAATCCGCCAAAAGCATCCGTAGAAAACAGCACCTTTTGCTCAACCGCATAGGTCATCATGCTTTCGGGCCAATGCACCATGGGCACCATCACCCAGGTCAGTGTGTTTTTTCCCAAACTCAACGTTTCCCCTTCTTTGACTGCCTGCACATTTTCTTCGATGCCGTAAAAATTTTTCAGCATCGGCACGGCTTTTGCACTGCATAAAATGCGCGCATCGGGATACAACTCCACCAGACGCGTCACTGCCAAGGAGTGGTCAGGCTCCATATGATTGAGCACAATATAGTCCAAATCGCGCCCGTTTAGACGCTCTTGTACTGCACTGATAAATCCGTCTTCGGTGATGTTTTTTACGCAATCTATAACCGCTGTTTTTTCGTCGTCGATAAAAAACGCATGATACATCACGCCAAAGGGCAATTCAAACATATTTTCAAAGAGCTTTGTCTCTGTGTCTTTTGTACCAATCCAATAAATATCGTCGGTTATCTTTTTCATATCGTTCTCCCTACTCGATCGTAATTAAATTATAAGGGATGTTCATATTGTCCATCACTTGTTTTTCTCTGTTGCTGCAGCTGAAAAGAATAATTTGCCTTTTTTGCGAAATGGCATACAAAAGGCGGAGTACATTTTCGAGGCGCTTTACATCATACATCACAAAGCTCTCGTCAAAAATCAACGGCACATTGGGTGCAAACAAATCTGCCAGCGCAATGCGAAGTGACAAATACAACTGCTCGAGGGTACCTACACTCAAGTTGTCACTCGGAATCAAAAATCCTGTTTGCGGATTTTCGGTTACGATATTCAACTCGTCCGTCAACTTAATATCCGCATATTTGTTGGTGATTTTATAAATGAGTTCCGACACTTTATCATTGAGCACCGGCGAATTTTGTGTATGCATTTCTTTTGCCACTTCTTCAATCACCTCTGCGGCCAGGTTCAATGCACCGTACTCCAACAACAAGCTATCCCTTTGCTGGTTCAATTCTTTAATCTGCGTCATAATTTCCGTCATACTGCGCATATTTTGTGTCGCTTCATCAGACATGCCCTTGAGTCGCGATATTTCGGTGATAATTTCTTCCTTCGCCTCAATCGGCACCTTTTGCGCTGCCGTTAAATGATCGAGTTGTATGCTTTTGGTTTTTTCTTTCAGCGCAGCATATTCTTCTTGCAGCATTGTTTGGTCCCGCAGTATCTCAAAATGCTGCAACTGTGTTTTTAATTCATGATAGGCTTGATTATTTTTCAGTGTTTCGCGATAGGAGGCGCTGCTGTCCAAGCCCAATCCTGACAGAAAACTCAAAAAAGCTCCGCGCGATTTTTCATATCTTTCTTTGGTTTCAATCGCCTCATCTTTCAGCGCAGAATATTCTTTTAATTTTGATTCAAGCAAAATTCGTTTTTCTCCGGCTTTTTCATGCTCGTCGATGGTGGTTCTGTAATAATTTTCAAATGCCATCTCCTCTGCAAAGCCGTACTTTCTGCAAATATCCAAATTCCTCATGTTTTTGTTTTTGGTTCGCGCAAGGAACGTGTATACAAAGGCGGCAATGGTGATTAAAATACTGATAATCGTTGCAACAACCATGTTTTTGAAAATAAAGAAGATGCTCAAAGCCGCAAACACAATGCATGCCACCAAAGCAATATTCTCCAAAACAGACGGTGTTTTGGTATAGGCACCTTCCTTTAATTGCTGATAAAGCGCATAATCTTGACGAATTTCGTCGATATTTTTAGCGTTTTCATTTTTTGACAGTGCTTCGTGCATCTCTTTAATGGCTGTTTCTGCCCCGTCAATTTTCTGCTTTAGTCCTTTTAACGCTTCCAAATCATTGTTGACTTCATTTTCAAAGTGCAACACTCGCTCATAGGTCTCTTCATCAAACCCTTCGATGTGCTGAATGTTTTCCAATTTTGACTTTGTTTCCTGAATTTGACCCAGAATGCCTTCATATTTTTCAATTAACTTGATTTTTTCTGCAACTTCACTCTCTTGAATTTGCTGCAATTGTTCGTTTAAATAGTCAATTTTCTCTTTTCGCTGCTTGTCGTTTTGTATAATGGCATCGGTGTTGTCTTTTTCCTGCATTATTTTTTCAAGAATTTGATTGATTTGCCCGATTTGTCTGACTTCGCCTTTTTTGCCGGCGATTTTTTCTGCACTTGCGCGCAAATTTTTGATCGCTTTATGAATTGAGACATCGCCGAAACCGGTGTCCATGTTTGCCATTAAATTGTTGACTTCTTCCGCCAGATTGTCTTCCGTTTTTACACCCAACTGATCAATGCTGACAGTGTTTTTAAACATAATTTTACTGAGGTTCAAGTGATTGCTCGGTTCGTGGACACGATTGACATCATTAAAATAAAATTCTTCCGTCACATCTTCTCCGGTTAAAAAGTCGGATACTTTGACCTTTGGATTGGTTTCGGAAAAATTGCGTTCAACCAAATATTCTTTTCCGTCCGCCTCATAGAGCAATCCGCCCGCATATTCATCACTGCCCCAGGGTCTGTATTTTTCCTGCAGTTCTTCATATCCTCTTCGCTTCTTGCCATAGGTGAAGAAACCATAAAACATGCCCTGAATAAAGTGCTGAATGGTGCTTTTTCCCGCTTCGTTGTTACCCAGCACCAAGTTGATTCCCTCGTCCAGAGGTATTTGTTTATTTTTAAATTTACCGAAAGATAAAAGATTCAATCTCTTATAAATCATGTTCTATCCACCTCCCTTAACAGCACATGAACACCCTTGTAGAGCGCTTCTTTGTTCACTTCATCCGTCAAATCATATCGCTGCATTTTTTCAATAAATTTACCGATAATATTGTCTTCGTTTTCGGCCTTGATTTGTTGAATGTCAAAATCCGGTATCGTGTTGTCGATATATTCAAGGTAAAAGAAAGATTGTCGCACCTGCTCGATAATTTCGCTCAAATTGATTGACGAATCAATCATGCCGTTGATTTCAAACCGATGCATATCTTTAATTAAGCTGTCATGATTAATGTTGGAAGTCAACAATCGTATAATATCAATGTAGCCCATGTCAGGGTTGATGTTAATTTGATTGACAACAAATTCGCGGTTGGCGGTTTTTACAAATTCCACATTGCAGTTTTCTTTGTCCAACCCCACGCGATAAATGCCCCTCTCCCCTGTTTCTTTAAAATCCAACGCCTCAGGACATCCCGCATAATAGACTCTGTCGGCAACCTGCCTGTTTTTATGAATATGGCCAAGCGCAATATAGTCAAAGCCAATCTCTGAAAGCGTTTTGATATTAATGGGCAAATAGGTTGAAGTTGTTGCCACATCCGCATGCAGCATCAAGATATTGATTCGCGACTTATCCAAGCTTACATTTGAAAAATCCGGTTCAGCAAAATACGCAGACTTATCCCAGCTCAAGCCATAGATATCCGTATTAAACTGATCAAAGGATTTTTTTTCAATTTTTTCCGACGAAAAAATGTGCACATTGGGGTATTTATCAACAAATTGCTTGTAAGTATTGGAAAACAGATCGTGATTGCCTGCAATGATGACAACTTCCAAAGTTTTCGCATCTCCCAGCGTATCAAAAACCCTCTTTAAATCATGGGCGGTACAATATTTTTCTTCAAATAAATCACCGCTGATGAGCAAGAAATTATCCTTTACCGCTGTTGCCAGCCGCACAATATCTTCAAAGGTTTTAAACATCTCCGCACGTCTGATTTTCGCAACATTGCTTGTAAACGAAGCATTTTCAAAGATGCTTCCCAAATGCAAATCCGCAGTGTGTATAAACTTCACCATAACAGCTCCTCCCAAAATCGCATATCATTTCTTATTATAATATTTTTCCTTGATTTTGTAAAACACTTTATGCACTCTTAACGCTCTTTCTGTTGCCAATAAGAGCGCCTGATATCAGGCGCTCTTGTCTTTACACAAATGTTGTTGTCAAAATGACTTTTTTATTTAGCAATTCAGCGTTCAAAACAGCGTTTGTTCTTTTATGTCATGGCAATCAATTATTTTATCCATGTTTTTTTAGCATTTCAAAGTATAAGTAGATTTTAGACCACGCCTCAATCAATAAGGATTACGCCGTCTACTTTTCCTTCATACAAATCAATTTTTTCCAAAATGGATTCAATATTGGCGTACTTTGTTTTTCTGCATTCCACTAACAAAATAACATCTTTTTCTTCCTCCAGCAAACCGTATGCCGCACTGTTTTTTGAAAATTGATCCATATAAACAAATGCAATATCGTCTTTTTCGATTTTGGACTCCTCTTGTGCCGGCGTCGCCAAATTTTCCGCATCCGAAAACATTCCGCTGTATTTAGGATCCGTGTTATCCTTTGATGCCATGAGCGCCACAGGCACTTGATTTTTCTCGACTATTTCTTTTATCTTTAAAACCAAACCCTTGCCATCCCATTTTGGGCTTGTCGAAAGAAAATATATATATTTGGCTTTATTTCGTTTCAGTCGATACAAAATAACTTGCGCTATTTCCTCATAGCCGCCCTCTTTCTTCTTTATCGTTCCCAAAATAGGGAAAGGATAACGACGCTTAAACTGCTCGACACTCACTACCGTATCCGAGAAAACAATTTTTAATACCATTCCCAACCACACAAAAAAGAAAATCAGAAAACCGATAACAAAGATCAACTTAGCACCATACGTAAACAGCGGTGCCGCTTCTTTTTTTGCAATGGTCTCCTTATTGAAAAGTTGAATGTCGGCATTGGGAATATAGGTTTTGCTCAACATGCTCCCTTCATTAAAAATATGCTGCAACACATATTCCTGTGAGACCGGATCTTGGCCAATGATGGAGATTTGAAACAACTGTGTCGTCGCATTAAAGGTTACTTTGTAATCTTTAAATATCTTCGCAGCCAATTCTTTTTTTGCCGTAACACTATCGATGCTTTCTCTGGTTGCGCCATAATAGTCCAAAAACGCATCCGAACAGTTTGAGTAATCCATATTTTCCAGTGCCAGCAAAATAACATCGGATTTGTATATTTCATTTACTGTATTGGTGACATAATGCAGCTGACTTCCGCTGTCAGCATATTGATATTGTATTACCCCATACAGCCTGACCTGGTAGGCTTCCGGCTTTTTATAAAGATTGGTCATCGACAAAAGAATGGCAGCCCCCACCGTTAAAACAACGGTTATAATGAGGATTGTCTTTATTTTCTTCAACAATATTTTGAAAAGATCGCCAAACGATAATGTGTCTTGCATTTTTCCCTCCGCTTTTTAAAAAAGTGATTTTAAAATAATTATATCAACAGTGCTTTGGCTCTTCTTATAATACCCACTGTTAAATTCTTGTTGATTATATAATTCAATAATAGCCCCAATCCACTGTTAACAATTGTTAACACAAACCCCGCAACTAAAAATTTCGATACGCTGTCAATCTGCTTAAAGATCGATAGTTCCACATAGCTTAAAACCATAAACAAAAGCAGATTCGGTAAAATCATTTTAAAAAACCGCATTATTTTTTTCTCGAAATAGATGCCATGTATAAAGCCGATTTCCAAAATCGCCAAAACAATTGAAGTCAGCAGGATGGTTCCCAATATGCCGTAATATCCCCAAAAATGATTCCCTATCGGCATGAATAAAATCAGCAATACGGCGGCTACAATTTGAAATTTTTTGCCGACTTTGAAATTGCCGGACATATTGATAATGTTGCCGCTGGGAATGTGCAGAATTTCGAAAAAGACTGTCAAAACAAAAAAAACTGCCATATACCAATCCTGATAGTTCGCATCATGAACCCCTTTTAAATATAAATGTACAAACGGCATAATCAAAACCATTGCCGTGCTGAGCAAAATAAATAAGGATAAAATTACAATCAGTTGATATTCCAAAAAAACTTCGAATACGTACTCTTTTTTCTGTTGTGCGATGAGTTGGCCAAACCCCATTCGCGGCGCATCTGTAAAGGCATACAGCACTGATTTAATAATAGAAAAAATACTGTTATACACTGCATACACACTCGCCAACACTGTGCCTCCGGAAGTTGCGGAAATATATACAATAGGAAACGTACCATACAGCATACCTGTCAACTTTTGAACAAAAACATCACGCGTGCCGCGAATGGCCGCAAAGTTCGGCTCTTTGCCAAAATCCAATTTGGGGTATTCTTTCTTACAAATATAGCCCACCACCAGGCTGTTTATAATAGCGCCCACCATCGTAAAAAATCTCACCAGTACCACAGGTCCGCTGCATAATGCAACTGCAATAATCAAAACCTGCGAAAATACATAAGTGGATATTCGAATGGCATTTAAAATATATTCCCGCTGCTCAGACTTTAGCAATGTCGAATATTTTGCAGCGTATGCCAAATCAAATGCCGTGGATATCACCGTCATTACAAACACAGAAATAATCGTAGTTTTTGGTAAGTCGCTGTTGATGATAAAGGCATAGCCGATGGAAACGGCAATTCCCGATAAAAGAAAGATAGCTGCAATTTTATTAAAGGTCTTTTTTGTAGCCGACATAATGGCATTGATGTCGTCATAGTTATTACCGGCGAGAGGTTTAAACAAGGCCACATTTGTGGCTAATGTGAAACCGCCCTCCACAATCAGCAACATGCTCACCAATTGTGTCGCTGTCGAATTGAGCCCGTTAAAGTCAGAGCCTAAGCGTGAGATGACAAGCCGAAGCACAATAAGACCCAACAGCCCATTCACAAGTGTAAAGGCGATTGCGCTGATTGCCGTATACATGCTTTTTTTACTTTTATTCATGCATATCCTACTTTCTCAGCACATCACAAAATGTTTCCATAAAAGATGTTGCGATTTTTTCGCTCGTAAAAGGTTGCAAATGTTGACAAACTTCCTCGTACGTCAATTTTTTACCGCTATGCTCCACACAAAATTGAGCCACTTCTAAAACATCTCGTTCCATTTTTTCTTCCCATTCGCAAACAATCAGAACCATGGGATAATGATTTAAATAAAAAATTGCAGGATCATCATGCCGTTTTGCAAAATGTATGATAGGTTTGCCCGTCGCCATATACTCAAAAATTTTCCCCGGAACCTGCGAAACGACGGTATTGCCTATATTCACAAGAATATCGGCTTCTTTTAGTGCCATAAGAGTAACATCTCTCGGTTGAAATTTATAAATAGCCAGTTTTTCGCAATAGCGGTCGATGTTTTTTTGTACATGCAAATCCGCAAAATTATCCAAATTCGTCAGCAGCGACAGTCGGATATTGTCATCCATTCTGCTAAACACTTCCAAAGTATAGCGCGGATTGCGAATATCTTCATACACTCTGCCGGCAAACAGTGCATTGATGCAGCTTGTCTGAAACTCTATTTTTTCCGTTACCGAATCAGGATAAATATTTTCTTTCATATTTGCAAAGAAAATCGCAGTCGCTTTGTCCAAATATTTTTTTAGCGGTGTTTTTTCATAAAATTTATATAACTCCGGTGTTAAAAACAAATGGTCACAATTTTGAAAAACACTTGTTTCTTGTTCTAAAAGTCTCGCTTTTCTTCTTTTCGAAAACGTTGTTGTCTCATTAAAAGTATAAGGATCAAATTCAAAAACAAACCATTTTATCGCCCTTTGCATCTGTTTTTTTAATTCTTCCGCAATTAAATGCGGTTTAAAGGGAAGTGATATCGATAATATGGCATCATAATGTTGTATTTCGTCTAATTTTAAGCAATGGGAAACGATCTCTTTCTCGTTCCATCCGGAAAATTCTTTTTCCATTCCTCTAAAATGATACATCGCATAAATCAATGCTTTTAAAAGGTTTGCAAAAATTTTAACGATGGCGCGTAAAAACGCGGGCAATTGCACTTTCTTCAATTGGTTAAGTAAAATAATTGCAATGGTGCGCGAATCATCGATGCGATAAATATCTGCATTGTTGGATTGTTCATATTGCGCAACGTCCATGCTTTTTCTGTCCGTAACAATATCCACATGCCACCCCTCATCGCACAAACGTTCAATGAGCGGCTGCATGCAGTTTGCCACCGAAGAAGGCATGGGCGAATGATTGCCCATAATTACCAATACTTTTTTCATCATCTTGCGGGTATACCCTTATTTTCTCCAGACAAAATTATTGACGATTTCCGTGTAACTTTGAATGATTTTTATAACCTTTGTGCTGACATTTTCATCTTCATAGGCAGGAACGCTAACGCCGTCATGAGCATTTTCTTTCATTTTTGTTGTTAATTCCACCGCTTGCAACACTTGCTTTGTCGTGATGTTACCAATGGTAAAATTCCCTTTGTCCATCGCCTCGGGTCTTTCGGTGCTTGTTCGAAGCGATACCGCCGCAAATTTAAAGTACGAAGCTTCTTCGGCAAGTGTTCCACTGTCTGAAATGACACAAAACGACTTTTGCTGCAAATGGTTATAGTCAGCAAACCCAAAGGGCTTAAATGTTTTAACGTTTTCGTGAAAAGATATGTTTCGTTCTTCGATGAATTTTTTTGCCCTTGGATGTAATGAATAGATAATCGGCATATTATAGGACTCTGACAGAATATTTATTGCATCAATCAAGGAATGAAAGTTTTTTTCGTTGTCGATATTCTCTTCTCGGTGCGCCGAGAGAAGAATATATTGATTTGGCTTTAAATCCAAATCTTCCAAAATGTTGCTGTTTTCAATTGCATGTATGTTTTTATGCAAAATTTCCGCCATCGGCGAGCCCACTACGTATGTCCTCTCCTTTGCTATGCCTTCAGCTGACAAATACCTTCGGGCGTGTTCTGAATAACACAAATTGACATCGCTGGTGTGGTCAACAATGCGGCGATTTATTTCTTCAGGAAGGTTTTCATCAAAACAGCGATTGCCGGCCTCTAAGTGAAAAATAGGTATTTTTAGCCGTTTTGCCGAAATCACCGATAGACACGAGTTGGTATCCCCCAACACCAGCACAGCATCCGGCATATGTTTTTGCATAATTTCATAAGATTTGGCAAGAATGTTGCCCATTGTCTTGCCCAAGTCTTGATCCACTACATTTAAGTATTCGTCCGGTTCTCGAATCCCCAATTCATTAAAAAAGACTTCATTTAAATTATAGTCATAATTTTGTCCCGTATGAATTAATATATGGTCAAAATACATATCTGCCTTTTTAATGATCTCAGATAATTTAATAATTTCCGGGCGAGTCCCGACAATCGTCATCAATTTAAGTTTGTCCATTCACCGTTCCTCATTTCTAGAAATAGTGCGGGTAAAGGTTTTTGTGTGCCTTCATCCATTCTTTTATTTCAATAACCATGTCTTCGTAAGATGGTACAATAAAAGAAAAATCTTTTCTGTTATTTATCAATGATTTGTCGATTTTGACCTTTTCATCTGGCAAAACTTGAACTGCATTGTCACGGAGATGGCTGTTGAAAAGTCTCAACAAGTCATATTTACTGATGCTTTGATTGTTGACCAAATGATACAGCCCCGTCAAGTTTTCCAGCGCCGCTGCCTCCATTGCTTTTGCCAAGGTCAATGTTGTAACACCTGTCCAAATTGCCTGTTTGTAGCCATATACATCATTTTCTTGTTTCATAAACCAGTTCAACAAACCGATTCCGCCTTCCTTCATATCCGGACCGATAATCGATGTTCGAAAGGTCAGGTTTTTTTCATCCATTATTTCGCCGAGAGCTTTTGATCGGTCATAAAAACTTTGCCCGTCACAAAAACTGTCTTCATTATAGCCCCCGCTTTTGCCCGAAAACACACAATCGGTGCTGAGATGAATGATTCGCGTCTGAGTACTTTGGGTTATTTCTGCCAAAAAATGCGGCAAATAGCTATTTAAATAAACTGCTTGAGATTTTTTTACCTCGCAATCCTGATTTAACAGACCAATGCAATTTACAACAACATCATATTCCCCTGAACGAATAGTTTCAGATAAATATGGTATATCCGTTATATCGCCATTCAAGTTTTTGCAATAAGGAAATGCGCCTCTTGAAAATGCTGTCACATCGTGTTTTTTCTCACACAGATACATCGCCACCATGTGCCCTGCCATTCCCGTTGCACCTAATACCAAAAATTTCATTACAAAAACTTCTCTCTTTCTAATTCGGTTTGGATATATTTAAGAGACAACAATTTTTCAACAATTTCATCCACCGACAACCTGATTGCATTTTCAGAATTATATTCTTGCACTGTGGATAGTTTTTGATCCCCTTGAATGAAATATTTATCATAATTTAAGTCTCTATTATCTGCAGATACTCTATAATGACGCCCCATATCCTCTGCTCTGAAAAATTCTTCCTTTGTCAGCAACGTTTCGCACGCTTTTTCACCGTGCCTCGTTCCGATAATTTTGATTTCATTTTTAGGATTAAATATCCTGCGCACCGCTTGTGCCAAATCCCCGATCGTGCTTGCAGGAGATTTTTGTATCACAAGGTCCCCCGTATCTGCATGTTCAAAGGCATATAAAACCAAATCCACTGCCTCATCGAGACTCATCAAATATCTTGTCATCTGAGGATCGGTGATCGTCATTGCCTGCCCATTTTTAATTTGTTCAATAAACAACGGAATTACCGAGCCGCGCGAGGCCATTACATTACCGTAGCGTGTTATGCACATAGATGTTTTTTTACAATCCACCGTACGCGATTTTGCAATAATGATTTTTTCCATCATCGCCTTGGATATACCCATTGCATTGATTGGATATGCAGCCTTGTCTGTGGATAGGCAAACACATTTTTTTACGCCGCACTCAATCGCCGCACTTAATACATTTTCGGTACCTGTAATATTGGTCTTTACCGCTTCCATCGGAAAAAATTCACAAGATGGCACTTGTTTCAATGCTGCGGCATGAAAAATATAATCCACACCGTGCAACGCATTTTTAACGCTATCTCTGTCTCTGACATCACCAAGGTAAAACTTGATTTTGTCATTTTTATAAAATTTGCGCATATCGTCCTGCTTTTTTTCATCGCGGGAAAATATGCGTATCTCAGCAATGTCCGTATCCAAAAATTTATCAAGTACGGCATTGCCAAAGCTGCCTGTGCCCCCTGTGATTAACAGTGTCTTATTCTTAAACATTATCCTATAACCCTCCGGTCATTTTTATCATCTTTAATTTGTTTTTGCGGTAAAGTCAATTCCAAACCTTGATAGGTAATTACGATGCTCCAAAAAACCCATAACCACTCACTGCTCAAATTAGAACTCGAGCTCATACCCCCAATGATGTAACCTATCAATGAACACAAAAAGCAAAGGGAAATTGTTTTGTCTGTCTTGGTCAATGCATTTTTATATTTCATATAACTATTTCGCGTAAGCAGCGCATAAAACGTAATGTACAAAACGAATACTATTATACCATAGCCTGTCAGTATTTCCATCCACCAGTTATGCATATTTACAATTCCGCTTGTGCCGTATACAGATGCGTTTGCCATCCAAAACTCAACATTGCCTGCACCGGTTCCGGCCCCATAGGTGTTGATTAAAAATACCACACCATTTCTCAATAAATTCAAACGAATATTAATGGAGTCCGATGCTGAAGAAGTATCAAAATAAAATCCGTCCAATATCATCAAAAATGCATTTTTGAAAATATCGGGTTTTAGTATAATCAAAAAAAACAAAGGCAATAGCATAGCAAAAACAAAGATTTGTGTTTTTTTGTTATATAGGTTCAACCAAACAAACACCACTAAAGCCACCAATAAACCCAGTATATTCGCTCGCGAAGAAGCCATAAACAGCAACACTATAGACGAAACAATAGTCGCTCCATACACATATTGCATATACTTTTTCTTTGTATTTTGCATACATGCAAACAAAATAAATACGGAGATTAGCATAAATGTCGCAAAATCATTCGTGTTTCCAAAAATTGATACGGGATAGCGCAAATACCGATAGAGCGAAATCAGATTTGCGTCTAAAAAGAAATACTGTCTTGCCAAAATTTCATACCAGCCAATCAGGTTATGCAAGATAGCCATAAAAGCAAATACCCGTAACCCCGTCAATATTTGTGCACTTCTATCAAAAGTATTCATAAAAAAAATAATGCAAATTACATTCAAGATTAAAAAGTACACGGCTTTTATCCAAGCATTATAATCTTGCACCCAAAAAAATGACAGTACCGCATATAGCGCCCAAAATATCATGAATCCAACCGAAAATCTGTTGGCGAATTTTCCGCTGATTCCCAAGTATTGTGTTTTTGTTCCTAAACTGAGTAAAAATAAAAAAACAACGGCAATAATCGTCATTCTAAATAGTGACAATTGAAAAAATCCCAGGTCAATCGCAAAAACATTCGCGCCGATAAGTGAGGCAAATATGGCAAAATATGCAATTTTACGACTTGTGTTTTTTTGCACCGATGACTGCCTCATACGTATTTATCAACCCTTCTGCAATTGTTTTTGGCGAAAATTTTGCAATTGTTTTTTGCGATATGTTTTTTTTGTCAAAATTCTTCGCCCTGCCATACATTTCTCGTAAAGCTGCCTCTATCTCTGTTTCATTATCCGCATCGACCAATATTCCGTTGCTTTCATCAACAAAATCTTCCGGACCACCGCACCTCGTTGCAACAACCGGCAAACCCGAGGCCAAAGCTTCAATATACACTACTCCAAAAGTTTCATGTTTTGATAACAACACAAAACAATCACACGCCCGAAATGTTTGTGCTATTTCGCTACGTTCCACAACACCACGCAAATAAATTCTGCCTTGCATGCCATGCTCGATAATAACTTTTTCAATTTCGTTTTTTTCCGGTCCGTCTCCAAAAATATATAATTTTATGTTTTCATTGCCATGAAAACAATGGATAAATTTTTTCACCAAAAACTTCATGTTTTTGTCCGGTATCAAGTTTCCCACCGAAACAAAATAAAACAGATTTTCGTCTTTTTTCATCGGATCGTAAGAAAAAATATCCGTGGTAACAATATTGGCCATAACATCGGTTTGTACATCGAATTTTTGTGTGATGTTGCATCCCAAGTGGCTGCTCACCGCAAGAACTTTGTCCATGCGCGGATAGGTGAATTGGCCCAGCCGATAATAATACGGCTCAATCACCCTTTGGTTCATCGTCGATAGGTGTTCCGTCAGCACCAAAGGCATGGTCGCTTCATGGAAGTGGCGCGCAATGAGGTAACCTTGAAAAATAAAATGCGCATGAACAATATCGGGAACGCCGTATAAGCGTACTATTCTGTTATAAAGTTTTTTAAATGCCTTAACGCCTGCTCTGTTGAGTATTTTTGGGGGTATTCTGCCGCAAGGAATGTTGATTGCCTCAATTTTCACGCCGTTTTTTTCTAGCTGCTCAAATCCCCATTTTCTTTTTCGTCGTATTGACCGCAGATCCACACACGCATAAATTACCTTATGCCCCATCTTTGACAAAGCCACCGCTTGGTCGAATTCAAATATCCCGTTTAATTTATATTTCTCTGTTGGATAGCCACTTGCAACGATTAATATATACATCGAACGCTAATATCCCCTTATTTTCTTAACAATTTTGCTGACATATTTCCACGAAGATGTTACATATTGAGTATGTTGTTTCGGTTGTTGTTGCATAATCCTATCAAATTCGTTTACATCCATTCGAAATATTTTTAATATTTTTTCGATACATATATCCATTTCTTCTTTCAGATAAAGTGGTTTTTTTAACTCCTCTATTGCCTCATCTCGTGTCATTTGTCCCGAAACAATCAAGCTGGACAGGTGCGATCTGCGTTTGTCCACTCCAAACTTTAACGGCAAATAATATTTTTGCATAAATACCGTCAAGTAGGATTCGTAATGTTTCCCGCCATAATAATTAAAACCGCAATAGTCTGACAATTCTTGAATTGCGCTTTCTTTATTATAATCAATATAATCCAATGGCCTGACTTCTTGTATACGCAATAACAGTTGGTTTTTAACCCTTCTTTCAAAGCCTGAAGTAATCTTTAGCTTATTTAACGCCGTTGTCCCAAACTGCTTATTGATAGCAAAAATATGTTTTTTATCCAATGAAGTGTGTGTGTTTCCGCGTTGCAATATAGACTCTGTAGAAAAGTTTCCACCGGATAAATAATATTGAATCTTATATTTTTTTGCATACGCATACATGTATGCATAAATTAAATTATCCTGTGGTACTGCTAAATTGGGAACTCCTGCCTTGAAAAACGCTTTTGTCAAACCATAGAACTGTTCAGCATCAGGCCGCTCATATATTACATCAATGCCACATTTTTCTGTTAATTTTTTTATGTTCTCTACTGCTATAGGAACATCTAACCCGTCATCCACATGGATTGCTAATATTCTCAATCCGTGCTGATGACCCAAATAAGCCAAATAAGCCGAATCAAGTCCGCCGGATATTCCCATGATGCAGTCATATTTTTTGTTTTTACCCTCTTTTTTTAATGTAATCAACAATTCTTGAAGTTTTTGAGCTCCTATTTCATTAGGAAAATATCGTTCGGATAATGTACTGATGGCTTCGGTGCAATAATTACAGTAACCCTCTTCATCAAAGGTAATTGTCTCATCTGAGGCATTGTCCATTACACATCTGTTACATTGTTGATATCCCATATTCATCTTGTCCTTTCTAAGACATATAAATCTCATCCAATTTTTTTACCGCTGTTTCCCAACAAAAATTAAATTGTATTTTTTTCATATTTTCTCGAAATTTTTCAATCAGTGCCGGATTTTGATAGAGATAATCCAGTGCTTGTCGAATCCCCTCTACTGTATCATAAGCACCATAACCAATATTATATTTCATACACATCTCTTCCATAGCGGTATCTTTCGCTACAAGAAGTGGCGTCAAAAACATAATTGATTCAAAAAATTTTGTTGCTATCGCTGTTTTGTGATTAAAATCTGAATTATTATATAAACAAAACGATACATCTGTATTATTGTAAAAATCAGCTATTTGGTCGTGAGTGAAACTGCCTGTTACGAAAACATTGTTATAGTGCTTTGCGTCAAGCTCAATTTGGTCGTAACATCCTCCATCTCCATTAATTGTTACCTCAAATCGCGAATCATTTCCCGCAGCCATCATTAAAGCACTCAAAGCTTCATAATCTCTCACATATCCGGAATAAGTAATCCTCATACTCTCCGAATCCGTTTTTTCGATATTTTTTAGTATTGTTTTTTCCGGATAATTTGGTAAATACACCAATTTTTTAATATTTTCTTCGCGCATATTTTGGGTTTGTGTGTTATTTACCGCGATAATTTTATAGGATTTATTTTGGAAGAATCGAACCATTGGCCTGATAATAAATGAAAACTTCTCCATCCTCCCGCTTTCGTAGTATTCATGCATATCGAATATAAGCTTTGCCGTTTTATTTTTCGCGAAATAACCAACAATCATTCCATCCAGGTCATGGCAATGTAAATAATCATACTCTGCAGACTTCAAAGATTTTTGACATCTTTTTATGAATTTAAAAAATGCCGGCAATTGTCTAAAACCACTTCCCGGCTGTGAAGCAATTGCATATCGAATGATGCGAATCCCATCCACTATACTATCTTGTTTTTCCACATATTTTTGTTCGCGATCCCAGCAAAAGATTTCAACTTTATGCCCCTGCTCCACCAGATACTTCGCCTCTTTATACACTCGAATATCCGGGTCGAATCCGTTGGTCAGGATCATATTAATTTTCGCCATCTTTAAATGCACCTCTGAAATCTAATGAATTCGTCTCTGACAACGGAAAAGCAATCGGTTTTTTTTCTTTGGCAGACTTGTGTATCGCCAAAATCAGCTCAATAGCCTCTCTTCCGTCCTTTGCGCTGATGTAAGGCTCTTTGTTATTTAAAATCGCCTCTTTCATATCCGCAAATACGGCGGCGTGGCCAATAAGGGAAGCTGAAGTATCTTCTTGAATATCTGTCTCTTCAAATAAAGCCTCTTCTACGGAATTCAGGGACTTTCCGCCCAGTTTCACCGTGCCTTTTTCCCCAAAAACATACAAGGTCTCTTCCAGATTTTTCGGATACACATTGACGGAGGCCTCTATCGTGCCGATTGCGCCATTTTTGAATTTGATAACCGCCAATGCCACGTCTTCGGTCTCAATATAAGGATGCAGTTGTCTCGCCGTATAGCCAAATACCTCTTCGATTTCTCCGCCCATCAGCCAGCGAAAAATATCAATGCTGTGAATGCATTGGTTCATCATGGTTCCGCCGTCTTCTACTTTGAAGATCGGAAGAGCACACGTCTGAACTCCAGTCAC
>ENA-UOOM01001479-UOOM01001479.1-fermentation-metagenome-genome-assembly--contig:-NODE-1479-length-22381-cov-9.163307_pt1 | contig 22381 bp, 29 predicted proteins | sample MGYA00245781_ERZ724031 | MGnify/ENA primary metagenome ERZ724031 (study PRJEB28704, sample SAMN03018317) | fermentation metagenome | biome: anthropogenic terrestrial biome; feature: soil; material... | reverse complement strand
GTGGAATGTAAGGAAGTGAACCAAGAACCACCGCTTTTGTATGACCTTACCACATTGCAGAAGGAAGCCAATACAAAACTTAATTTCTCCGCAGATAAAACGCTGTCTATTGCACAAAAACTGTATGAAGGCAAGCTGATTTCATATCCACGAACCGGAAGCCGTTATATATCGCAGGACGTTTTCGATGAAATACCTGAACGTATTTTCCTGCTGGAAACTTACGACCGGTTTGCTGGCTATGCAAAATCAATGAAAGGCAGTAGTCTGAACCGCCGAACAGTGGATGATAAAAAAGTTACAGACCACCACGCATTAATTATAACCGAGAATAAGCCCGGCAAATTACAGGCGGATGAACAGGCTATATACGAATTGGTTGCAGGAAGGATGCTGGAAGCTTTTTCGGAAAAGTGTGTCAAGGAAGTTACTTCAATTTCTCTCACCAGTGGCGAGAGTATTTTTGCAGTGAAAGGAACAGTAATAAAGTCTGCCGGATGGCGGGCTGTTTTCAACGCCCAAGAAGAAGGCGAAGAAAATACCGTTTTACCTGCATTAAAAGAAGGTGAAAATTTACCCCTTTCCGGTATTGAGTTATTAGAAAAACAGACCAAGCCCAAGCCGTTACATACGGAAAGTTCGTTGTTGTCAGCTATGGAGAACGCAGGGAAAGAACTGGAAGATGCCGAACTAAAAGCCAGTATGAAGGATTCCGGTATCGGTACGCCAGCGACACGGGCTGCGATTATTGAAACTCTCTTTACCCGCCAGTATATTGTCCGGGAGAAGAAAGCCCTTGTGCCGACCGAAAAGGGACTGGCAGTTTACAACATAGTTCGGGACAAGAAAATCGCAGATGTGGAGATGACTGGTATGTGGGAAAACACACTATCCAAGATTGAAAGCGGGGAAATGAATCCCGATACCTTCCATAAAAGTACAGAAGTTCATGCTTCACAAATAACCAGCGAACTTTTAGGGGTACAGTTCACCTTATCAACGCAGCAGGATTTAACTTGCCCGAAATGCGGGACAGGTCGGATCCTGCTGTATCCGAAAGTAGCAAAGTGTGATAATACTGATTGCGGGCTGGTTATCTTCCGAAATAAAAGTGATAAACAATTAACGGATAAGCAGGTTACGGAACTGATAACAGCGAAGAAAACAGGAGTGATAAAAGGCTTCAAGAGTAAAGCCGGAAAGCCCTTCGATGCTTCACTGGCTTTTGACGACCAGTTCAATGTGGTATTCGTTTTTCCTGAAAAGCAAGGGAAATCAAGGAAATAATCTGAAATTCCGTATATTTACCACAGAAAATTCCATTATGAATAGATTTTATGCTATCCGTAATTGAGGATTTTTGTGGTTAGCACCCGGTGGGGACACTGGGTGCTTTTTTTGTGCCTTGTTGATAATTATAAGAATATAATTCTCTGAAGGCTAATATTATGTATATTTGTATAACCTACAAATTAAAAACTTTGCACAGATGGCAGAATATCAATTGACTCAAAAAATAATAGAACTAAGTGAATCTGATTATTGGGAAACAGCAAGAAGAGAGTGGGTTTTTGAGATGATATATGTGAGTGAAGAGCCGCAAACTTGCTTATGTGGTCATTTTCCTATTATTAATATCTGTGTAATTCGGAATACTAAAAATGAAAACAATACCGAAGTGGGAAATTGTTGTATAAATAAATTTCTGGGAATAAATGATGGAAATAAAATTCTACCATCAATTAATCGGCTGAAAGAGGATTTATCTAAAAGTATGAGCTTAGAATCTTTGGATTATCTATATGACAAAAATGTTATTTCACAGAAAGAATACGATTTTTATTCTGATATTCAAAGAAAAAGAAACCTATCATTAAAACAGAGTTCTTTTAAAGAAAGCATTAACGAGAAATTATTGAATTTTACAAGCTATGAAGCCAATTCCATTTTTGCTAAAATAAATAAAATACTAAAATGGGCGGAAAATAGAGATGATTTTGATACTGATTTTGTTGAATCATTGAAACATAATTGTCAGAGAAAAGGCACTTTGACAAACAATCAAAAGCTTGCGTTGGACAAAATTATTAAGAAATTTAAAATCGAGTAATGAAGAAATTTATAGACGATAAAGGAATATTTGAAGTACAGTTTCAACTATATGAAAATATTTTTTTTAATTAATAATATGACATGACAATCACTTATATAGACCATAAAGTTAGGAGATACTTAATAGAACTATCTCGACAACGAATTAATCAAACGGTTACATATCAACAATTATCTGATGATTGTGATTTGGGGTTAAATATGAGAGAAAATCCACATGACAGAAAGATTATTGGACGAATATTAGGGGACATTTCTGCTTTTGAATTTGAGAATGGCAGACCGTTATTAAGTTCTTTAGTTCTTAGAGCAGGAGATAATTATGAAGGAGATGGTTTTTACAAACTTGCGGAAGAATTGGGATTTGGGAGCTGGAAAAGGTTAAAGAAAGAGGGTACTTTTGAAATAGAACAGATGAAAAAGTGTATTGAGTTTTGGACAAATAATTCAAATTATCACAAGTATAAAGAGGTATGACTTATGGAAATACACCTTGAACAAATAAATCGCAATCTCTCGAAAATAAGAAGATGTTTATTCGCAGATGATGTTTTAAATAAAGATATTGATTTTACCCATAAGTTTATTCCCCCATACACTAAAGCAAATAATATTTCAGATATTAAGCTTATAATTATTGGACAAGACCCAACCATTAGAGAGTTAGAAAGTAGAAAAGATATAAATACAACATTAAACCTAAATAAAAAGGGCAGTTTAAGGTCTTTTGTAAACCATATATGTACTGAATTAAGCTTTGATATTGAGAAGGATATTTATGCTACCAATCTATATAAATGTTTTTTTAATTTTCCACCTGCTGATGATGAAAGGATTCTTTACAGACATTTTAAGTATTGGGCTGATTTCTTAATTGATGAATTGAATGTTTTCGGTGATTCGACAGTCATATCATTAGGTGAACCTTTAATTAAACAGTTGCTTCATTGTAAAAACAAAGAAGTTAAATATTATTGGGATTATATTGGCAATTCTCAATCAGGTAAAAATTTTAAGTTTATAAATCCTAAAGACAATTATCTTAATAGACAGTTATTCCCGATTGCCCATCAACCAACCTGCAATCGAAACAAATTTTATAATGAATACTTATCATATTATTTAGATTTCATAAAACAGAATATTCAGCGGAAATAAACCTATTATTTGCTATAAACTACGTGTAATACTCCATTTTCATAACCCATATTTCTTTGTAAATTCCATTTTGATTCTTTAGGGTTATTCGGGAATAAAGATATTCCATTTCCAATAATAACAGGAATATAAGTGATTATCATTTCATCTACTAAATCCTGATTAAGTAGCATTGTTATAAGTTCTCCGCCACCAACCAACCAAATATCTTTTCCATTCTCTTCCCGGAGTTCATGGATAGTTTCAATAATATTTTCAGTAATGAAATTGATATTATCCTTTGGTATTACTGGATTGCGTGTAACAACATAAGTCGTTTTATCCTTGTACGGCCAAACGACATCCATATAAAGAATTTCACGATAAGTACGACCACCCATGATAATAGTATCAATAGATTCAAAAAAATCATTATACCCATAATTAAAATCGGGAGTAATTGGGTAATCCTTTATTAGCCAATCAAGGTCGCCATCATGCCGGGCGATGTAACCATCAAGGGATGCTGCAATATAAAGCTTAATTTTTTTCATGCCTGTTACTTTATCTATTTATACTCTTCCAGACATTCGCCAGCTCATCAAAAAGAAGCGTGGAACTCACACTGCTCCGATACGAGGTACTGGCATACCTAAGAATAGAAGACAGGCAAGCCCACGCTATATTAAAATAGCATAGGCATTGCACATCAGTCCCTATTCTTTCGATTTGAAAATTGCCAGTTTTCGTATCAGGACGTCCTGCGAACGCTATGTTATATATCAAATGCAGAATTTTGATTTTCTGCATTATACTTCAATTATTTCTTTTGCAAAGATATTGAAAAGAGGTGATTTTAACTATTATTTTTTACAGTTTCTCACGTATCAATTTATGAACATCGGTAGCTTTATAATAGCATCGACCATCATCCAGTTTGATATAGGGTAGGATACCTTTTGCCCGGTAACGTTGAAGTGTACGAAGGCTGACTTTTAGCAAAAACATCAAATCCTGATTGTCCAAAAGCTGTTCCCCGTCTAAGCAATTACGTTGGGTGATTAATCGGTCGATTTTTTTATCCTGCATATCGAACCTATCCATAATGCGTTCCATCCAAGCGATGAATGTTTCTCTATCTATATTCATACTAATAACCGATTAAAAATGACCTTTGATAAAATAACTCTGATTAGAAGGGTCTTTGATGATAATTTCCTTCTCCCGCATAAAACGGATATAGCTTTTTGCTGTGCGTTCTTTCACATCCATAATTTGCTGTATCTGTTCGCACAAGTCTATATAAGTGATAAATGTTTGCTGGTCGAAAACTTCACGGGCTACGCTTACCAGTTCCTTTTCTTTCCGTTTCTCTTTTTCTTCACGGGGCTTTTCACCACAATACAAGTGCATCCCAGCTTCCTTGTTCCAAGAGAAGAGCATTAACGGAACATCCAACGGGCTGCCTTCACGGACTTTCAAAGCTTTTACTACTGATGTAGTTGGTTCATTATCCAATTCGATGGAAAGGATGGCAGCCGCTTTTCGTTGCAGTTCTGACCCCAAGTGTCCACGAAGCTTTAAACCGTTCGGGACGTAATGTAACACACAGATAATACAGGTTTGATATATACCAGCCAATCGGTAAAGTTCATCAACTACTCTTAAACTTTCGGCTTCATCATTAGCTGAATGTACCAAATCCGCAATACCATCTATCACAACCAACTGGATACCGCCATATTGATAATGAAATTTATCCATACTCTGAACGATAGCCTGTAAACGTTCTTTCCGGGACATTCCAGTTAAGCAGAAGGCTTTCAGTTCTTCAGGTTTTTCCGGTTGCTTTGCCCGCTTGAGAAGATTGGAAACATTCTTAAATAATTGTACTTCGGATTGTTCAGTATCATAGAGCAAGACAGCTTTATGTTTTGTATTCTCATACACATTGATACCCAGTGTGTCAATATGAATGTTATCCGGTCTGATAGACCCGGCAACCAGCGCAGCCACATAATTACTTTTTCCAGTACCTTCACCACCTGTGATACAAAGGATATTTCCCTGTGTACCCAACGGTACATCCCCGGCAGATATAATTTCCTGCGCTTTTGCCGGAGGGTTATCAAAATCTATTTCGCATGATTTCAGCATAGTCATAGTATCGCTGTAAATTGTATCTAAAAAATCAAGGAATATTTTCAGGAACGATTCACGGTTGTTTCCGAGCCTGAAATAATCGGATATATCTTTCTCTTCCTTTGTCCCTGAAAGTGGGAGCAGAAGGCGTTTTACGCCATATTCCGCCAATTCTTTTTCATGTTTGGCAGAACTATCAAGCCCGGTTTTATCAGCATCGTAAAGCAGGATGATATGTTTAAAGCGAAAAGTTAGATTGTGGATGATATTTGCCGGGATATTTACTGTTTCACTATTAAAGCATATTGCATGGAAACCCTTTGCTGTGAGAGAAAGGACATCTTTTTCCCCGCCAGTGATAAAAACCGTATCGCCTTTGGCGGGTAACTGTTCCAATCCGAAGCTATAATTTTCCCCCATATCACCCCCATACAGAAACCGCATTTTGGAGTAAGGGCGGTATAATTTGATATACCGTTTGTTTTTGTATCCAAATATCGGTTCTTCCAACGATGAATTAATGGTATAAGGTTTACCTTCGGAGTTTTCGCTTTTAAACTCACGGATGGAACAAACCTTGTATTGTGCCAGTAGGTCAGGAGTAATATCATACTGCCCCCAGTATTCCAATTCATTCCGGGTAAATCTTTGTTCCTGAAAACTGTGTGGTTTAGACTTCTTTTCCGGGATAACAGGTGCAGACACTATAGGTGTTGTATGGATGGGCTTTTCTATATCTTCCGATAAGCCCAGCGATAAGTCCCGGTTTATTATTTTTAGGATTTCTACAAAATCGTTGGCATTGTTACAGTTCAGACCTTTAAGTTTACCAACGAAAGAAAAACAATCCCCGCTATATTCGTCATTACCGAAGTCTTTTAGTCTATATGCACCTGTTTTGCGGTCAAAATAAATATTACAGGATGCTTTTCGGTCTTCGTATAGCGGATTGAAGAAATTACGTCCAACACGCCACTGACAAGTGATATAATGCCTGAAAACATCTAAGCCATTACTTGTCTTTTCTAATATTTCCTCTTTCCTTAACATACAGTTTGTGATTTGTTACTAAGTCATTCAGGCATTCCGAGTTGCTTTTTATTAATCGTTCTTCCAGCATCCGTTTAATTTCTCCTACTTTATAAAAATACCGTCCTCTGATTTGTGAAAAAGCGATTGAGCCTGACACCCGTAACCGTTGTAATGTTTTTGAACTGATTTTAAGGAAAGTGCATACTTCGTAGCTATCCACCCATATTTCATCTTCGTTTATATCTTCCGATTCCTGCTTATTGAGAACATAATCAGCAATAGCAGTAATCTTTGATTCCAGTTCTTTAAATGCTTTCGATTCTATCGTTATAACATCCATATTTGTAACTTATTGATTTACTGCAAAGATGAAGGGATAAAAACGAATAAAAACCACAGGTTTACCCACCTGTGGGAAAATATTTATTCCAAAAATAAAGGCGAAACATTAATTGTTTCGCCTTTGGTAACTTGCCAGTACCTCGTATCGGATTAATAATAATCAGTCTTCTTCTTCCATCCGCCGAAGAAGATTCTTTTGAAGAATATCTAAATATCTTGTTCTGTTAATCTTTCGTCCCTTTATTTCCATGTATATGTGATAAAAGTCTCCTAAGTCAATATTGAACATCTTTTCAAAATTCACAGCTATTGTCTTTATATCAACAGTTCCCTTATCGAAAGCACCGCAAGTATCAAAGGCGTAAATCAGTTCTACAAGTCCACGTTTTGAGCCTGTCCAGACCATTTGACAACAAGAGCCATTATTCTTTTTCCGAAGCCCTTCATTTGTTAGCTCTTTTACTCTATTTGTAAGGTGAATTTTAAGCAACTCATTGGCTAAAATCTTTGCCACCTTGAAATCGTAACTGGTGGAAAACTGTGGGTCTGAATCGAAAAAAGCATTATCTATAATTAAATGAATATCAGGCTTTCCACGAAGAAAGTATTTATCGTCAAGATAACAGGCGTTTGTTCGGTAGTATTGATAGAAAGTAAGATTCTGATTAAAAAAAGTAGTAAGAAAATCTAATTCCGAAACATAATACTGTGTCTGTACATCATCACTACCAGTCGGACGTTTTAACTCAATATTGTAAATGCTGTTATAATAGATTAATTTACTAATGATTTGCGGTTTTAACTGTTTGAAAAAAAATATTTCCTCTGAATTATCTGTAAAGTTATAGTTCAATATGAAAGACTTTAGTTCAGACATTATATCTTGTAAGTAGGCAATTACCTTCTTACAAACATGGAGAAAATCAGATTCGTTTAATTCTATTGTTTGAATTTCCGAATCGACTTCCTGTAACAGATTACTGAAATAGTTTTTTATTGTTACCTCTTCCATGCGATTTTCTTTTTGATTTCTAATGGTGTTTTCTATCTTCTCTTTTCCATATTATTTTTATGTAGAATAAAACAATAAGAACCTGAATCTGTACATAAAACATTTTCAGGTTCTTTAATCTAAAATTTAGATGTGTTCACAGAAGAAACAACTTATATTTCAACATCCACAACCCCCACGTCTTACCTGATTGTTTTGCTGTAAAGATTTGTTTTTATCTTCTTCGTTTTTCTTTTCAGATGTTTGTTTATCTGAATTTGTATTCTCTGATGCTTCTACTATTTCCATTCCACAGTTACACCCTTTTGAAGTAAACAGAGAACTGAAAAATCCTTTTTTTTCTTTCTTTTCCATGACTTGAAATTTATTGATTAATAAAACAAATTGAAAACATATCCTGCAATAACCGCCGTAAGGAATATGACAGTTACTATCATAGTAACCATTTTTCTTTTGAATATACCTGCCAGCATAGACATTTCAGGTATTGCCATTCCTGCACCCCCAATGATTAATGCAACCACAGCACCGATACTCATTCCTTTGCCTAATAAAGCCAACCCGATAGGTATAGCTGTTTCAGCACGGATATACAGAGGTACACCAACGATTGCAGCGATAGGAATAGCCAAAGGATTATCAGGCCCAGCTATTTCGACAACAAAATCTTCGGGCAGATAACCATAAATAGCAGCACCGATTCCCACACCGATAAAAAGGTATCCAAGAATAGGTTTCATGCTTCCCCATGCAGCAATGAAGGATAGTTTTATCTTTTCTTTGAATGGCAGCTTACGTTTGTTCACAGCTTCTTCAGCATTTTCTGATGCACTCTTTATTCGTACATTCTTCATATACTTGATACCACCCGTTTTTTCCAAAGCATAACCGAAGGCAACTGCACTGACAAAAGCTACGATAAAGTATAATACAGCAGCTTTCACACCTACCATAACCCCAAGCATACCGATGATTATAGGATTAAGCAATGGTGATGCAATAAGGAATGACATGGTAGAACCAAAAGGTACTCCTGCATTAAGCAATCCCACAGTCATAGGGATTGTAGAGCAAGCACAGAACGGAGTAAGTGAGCCAAAGACTGCTCCGAGGATATTGCCTGTAATTCCTTTGCCGGATAATTTCTTTTGGATTTTCTCGGCGGGAATATACATAAGAATAATTTCAACTATCATACTTATAAGCATGAACAGGACGAGTAACTCCGCAGAGATAAACAAAAAATACTTGATTGTTTCTATTAACGTATTCATATTAAAAAATTATGTAGATTGTTTTTTATTGAGGGCAACAACTGGGTACAGTTTCTTCCTTTTGTGTTTCAGTAGTGGTTGGCTGTGCTGCCGGACAGCAACCTGAATCATCCTGAATCTGTATTAGTTCTTCTGTTGGACAACACCCGCCATTTGATGAATTAACCGTGTTACTTTCGTTAGCCCCGATTATCAACATTATAGTGATAATTGCAGCACCTATCCAAAGGAATATTTTTTGGAATAGTTGGGATTTTGGTTTATTCGGTTTATCCGTATTTTCTGATTCGTTCCCACAGCAGCTATTGTTACTTTGAGTTCCGCAACAGCTCCCTTTTTTCTTGAAATAAACCTGATAAAAACCGAATAGTAACGACAGGATTGCAAATCCAATAAACCATTCCCGGTATTCAGCAAAAAAACTAAGTTGTGATGCTCCGATGCCTAATGTTGCGAGGATTCCGGCTAAAATCGGCAACCCACAACAACTAACTACACCAAGTAATGCGAGAAATGATGATAGCACTCCCGCAATAGTTGTCCAAATTGTTTTTGATTTACTCATACTTTTCTTCTTATTTTTTAATTGTTTATTTTAAATTATCATGTAACAACTTTCAGAAACTTCAATTTCAGTCAGTAATGTTTCAAATAGCTTTTTCACTAAAGACCAGTTCTTTTTGTTGATACAATATTTGATAGTAGGCGAAGTTATTTCGCCTTGAATCAATCCGGCATCTTTTAACTCTTTCAAGTGTTGTGAAACTGTACTTTTTGCCACTGGTAATAGTTCTGACATATCACCATGATAGCAATATTTCTGGCTTGCCAACATTTGTAAAATAGCAACACGGACAGGGTGAGATAGCACTTTGGCAAAGCGTGATATTTGATTCTGCTCAACCGTGTATATTCTTTTATCTTTATCCATATCTTTATGCTGTTGTGTTCGCAGATACACGAACGTTTTTCCGGGATTTATTTTTGCCCTTTATTATATTTTCAAAAACTATAAAAAAAGCCAAAGCCCAAACTATTGCCACTTAAATCCAGTCCCCAGCCTTTTTCACCTAAAGAGTTTATATCATTGTCTGCATCCCTATAACCTAAAAAGCCAAAATGTGCAGCCAAACTAAATCTTTCCGTTAAACCAATTATTACACCCGGTTTAAGTCCAATCTGCCATGCAAAATCGGAATCTTTACCTTTTTGCTTATCATTGGCAATACCAAATGTTCCATCTACGAATAACCGAACCTTTCCTGCTGCGAAGTACGAATAACGAGCATAGGGATTTAATGTAAAAGAGTTTATTTTTATATCCTCTTGCTTTGTATATTTATATCCGATACCAACTCCGAGATACCACTTGTTAGAAAGTGTGTAACCTATATCCGGTGTTACAGATACAGTTGTTCTGTCCCCACTTTCGTTATTCCAAAAACTTGTAGAACCGCCAATACAAAAATTTTGTGCATTGGCTACATTCGCAGAAAAGGCGATAATTACTGCCAAGATTATTTTCTTCATTTTTTCTTTTTTTATTGTCAATACTTATTTTAGAATAAAACTGCCGAACTTACTGGGGTAATCTTCTTCACTAAAATCCGTTTGTTTACCTTCGTTCTGTAATACAGCCGTGTATTCTTTTTCCGTATCAATGTAAACGATGAAAATAGGTACTGGCAGTTCCTTCCTTATTTTTCTATAAAGTGAGGAATATTCTGATAAGTTTAAATCGTTATTCCATAGTATAACTTTATCATTTCTTTCTTCAATCAAAAGACTACCTTCTTTCAAATCAGTTGTTTGGAAATGTATAAATTCCAATTCCTCATACAAACTGATAGGAAAGGGTAATGATGCTATTATTGAACTATAATTATAAATCATGGTGTCTGAACATTTAACCGCATCCACATCCACTTCTTATGATTCTTCTTGCATCTTGAACAAGATTGTCTGCTTCAGGTATTCCCGCATGTTTTCCTATTACTATTCCTTGCACATTGATTACAAGCGTAAGTGGTGTTTCTTCCGTTTTCTCAACCTGAAGTAATTTCAGAAAATCACTTTCTGCTTCATCGTTAATATCAAAATGCAGAATTTCGCTTACAAATCCCGGCATTTTTGATTGTGCTTCTTCACATACGGTGTTAATACTATCCTTGTTAGAATCATTATTCGTGATTACTACAAATACACTTTTCAGTTGCCCTAAAGCTTGGCTGATTTTTCTATAAATAGGCGTATCAATCATAATTCTTATTTTTTAGCGAGGACAACAGCCAGTTTGAACTATTTTATTTGAAGCTGCAACCAGTTCTGATTGTTTCGGAACTCCGGTAAATTGACCCGTAACAAATCCCTGCTTGTTAATTACAACAGTAATAATCTCCTTTAAAGGCTCTACTACTTTAAGCGTTTTAAGCAGGTTTTCATCTGTCTTGCTGTCTGCATCTACTTCGATAGTTTCGACCTTTCCCGATAATGATTGCTGTGCATCTTTGCAAACAGACAAAACCTTTGCTTTATCAGTAAGGCTCTTTTTGCTAATAACCACAAATACCGATTTCCCTTCTTTTAGTCGGGCGACGATTTCGTCCTGCTTATTAACCGTATTGGTACTGGTATTTACAGGTGTCGCTTTCGCCTGATTTTCTTTTGATTGTGCATTGCACCCTGTTGAAACTATGAGGAAAAGCGCAATCGCTATTCCTGCATTTATGATATACTTCATCTTTTTCATGTGATAAAAATTAATTAAATGATATTTTCTTCAACTTGTTTTCTTCAGCATCATCTGAAGAATTAATTTATCTGTTTGTTCCATTCCCGTTCTTCCAATCTCTGCAAGATTGTGTATCGACTTATCTTCGTCATTGTCAATAATCCCTTCTGTTGGAGTAACCCCTCTATTTTCCATTGCTAATATTGCCGATAGCATGGCAGTAGAAGTACCAGTAGCCAGTTTCAATGCACAACCGGGCTTTGCTCCATCGCATATCATGCCTGTAATATTTGCTATCGTATTTTGGGATGCTAATTTTATTTGTTCATAATTGCCACCCATGAGATAAGTTATTGCACAAGCTGCACCAACAGAAGCATACACAGCACCGCAAAGTCCTGATAAACGACCTACTTTTTGTTTGATATAAATGGTGGTTAAATTGCTTAAAATCAAAGCCCTTATTAATTCGTCCCTGCTATTTTTATTATGCTTTGCAAAAGTGATAACAGGTACATTTGCACCGATACCCTGATTTCCGCTTCCAGAATTGCTTAAAATAGGAATTTTAACTCCTGACATTCTTGCTTCACTCGCTGCCGCAGTAAGCGACATCATATCAACCATTATATTATCAGTGTTGAAATACTCTTTAAAAGATTTAGCAGCTCCTTGTCCGTAATTTTCATTTAAAGCTTCTTCTGCGGCTTTTTGATTCATACTCCCTGCATTATACATATACTCTATTTCTTCAATAGGTGATGTTAATGCAAAATCATAAATACGTTTCAAAGTCAGAGGATAATCAGTATCATCTATATCTTCTTGATTCTGCACGTCAATAATTACGTTTTCGTTTACTGACAGATGAACGAAGTTTGTATGGTCTTTAGCTATTATTACTCTTGCTTTCTGACCTTTCTTCTCGCATATAGCTTCAATATATAATTTCTCCTTTTCGTTGTCAGAGATATTAATGCTTATTCTTCCATCAGCTATAAATGTTTTGGCAGCAGAAATCGAATCTTGGTCTATATCTTTCAGAACTTCCAGATTGTAGGACGAATTACCCGCAAATACACCGAGTGCTATCGCATAAGGTAAGCCAACAAAACGTGTTCCCGGAATACCGACACTCATTGCATTTTTTATGATGTTGGTACTAAGGATAACATTTACCGTTTCAGGAATATCTCCAAGTAATTCCGTTGCCTTTGTTACCGCTAATGCTACTGCAATGGGTTCAGTACAACCTAAAGAGGGAACAGTTTCCTTTTTTATCAAGGCGTTAATTTTATCCCTTTCTTTTTTAGAATTATAGCTGTTCATTTTTTTATATTTAGAAATCAAAGCATTAGGTATGTGTAGATATTATCACATACCTAATACTATCAGATAATGAATAGTTACCGGATTATGCTCGATATAGCGCCCTTAGCTTATCGCCTTGTAAGTCCTGATTAAACCAAGGAACTAATGCCATGTTACCTGAAGAGATGGTATCGACCTCATTTATCCATCTTTTTTCCGAAATAGCCCTTGCTTTTAAGACCGAATTTTGGGTAGCTGTACTTACAAGACTGTTATTTACAATCCACCAACTGTTTTCGATTTTTGCCCTCTCCAAATCTTCTTTTAACCGTTGGGCTTCCAGAACCGGAGTGGCTTCAGGTAAGGTTACGATAATAACTTCCGTTTCGTTTTTATCACGCAATCTCGGCAGCAAGTTTTTCACTGATTCCGGTATATCACCGTGTGTTCTTTCCACTTCCTTATGATAGCTTTGCGTTGTATCAAGCAACAGGAGTGTATGCCCGGTAGGAGCAGTATCAATAACGACAACCTCTGAATCTGCTTTTTTCACGATTTCGGCAAATTTTCTGAAAACAGCTATTTCTTTATTACATGGAGCTTCCAAGTCTTCTTTGACGTAAGCAAGTTCATCTTTCGTTTTCCCTTCATTGATTGCCCTCTGAATTACTTCGGCTTTATAATCGTTTAATTCTGCTTCAGGGTCAATTTTGCTCATAGAAATATTACTGTTTTCTTTAATCACATACTTCAGGTGGTCTGCCGGGTCAGTTGTTGTCAGGTGGACTTTCTGCCCTTTATCGGCTAATCCTAATGCTATTGCAGCAGCCATTGTTGTTTTACCTACACCGCCTTTACCCATCGTGAAAACCACACGCTTATTTGTGTCGTGTAAATGGGTTATCAATTCGTTAAGTGATTTGTAATCATCATCTGAAGCTAAATCACTCATATCAGGGATGACATCTTTATCGAAGAACTGGCGCAGGTTTTCCACTCCGGTCAGGTTATAGGAACGCAAGGGAACAAACAGCGTTTTAAAACGGAGCAAATTTTCCGGTGTATTATCAAGCGCATCTTCTTGTTTTGCAGCAAGCCTGTCCGCCACCGAATCATCACTATTGGGTTTATCCAGCAATCCGTTTACTACAACCCATTGGTTTTTCAAATTCATATCCCATAGTTCTGATGATGAACGTGAGATTTCCAGCAGGGCTGTTTTATCTGGTCTTGATACAAGTATAAGAGTTGTTTGTTCTGCATCCGATAGTTTTTCAACGGCTTCCTTATACATTTCCTGTTTTTCTCTCATGCCTGAAAGCTGTCCTACATAATTTGCAGAAGGATTCTCATTATTAAGATAATTGTTCCATGCTTGTGGCAATTCCAACATTCTTAATGTATGTCCGGTAGGAGCAGTATCAAAAATAAAATAGTCATATTGGTTTGATTTCTCCTTACTGGTAATTATCTCCGAAAACTCATTGAACGCTGCAATTTCAACGGTGCAAGAACCGGATAACTGTTCCTCGATACTGTCTATCATTGCATCGGGCATTGTTCCCCGATATGGTGCTAAAATTGATTCCTTGTAATCTTTAGCTGCATCTTCGGGGTTAAGGTTGATAATTGTCAGGTTAGGCACGGATGCTACTTGTTTCCCCTTGTTATCTAAAGTAGTTTCAAATACATCCTGAAGGTTTGAAGCCGGGTCTGTACTTACAAGAAGAATACGCTTCCCTTGGTCGGCAAGTGATACCGCTGTTGAACAAGCGAGAGAAGTTTTACCAACTCCACCTTTACCTGTAAAAAACATATACTTTGTAAGCCCGATGTTCTTAGGATTGTACTCTACTAACTGTTCTCTTTTCATAACTGAATTTCTTTTTTAATTAATACTATCTTGTTATTTTTATAATTCAATGCCACTCCATTGGGAGATTTCTACTTTTGTTGGGTATGATTTATCCTTTACTATCTTGCCATCAAGAACCGTAATAGGAAATGTATTCATTCCGTTTGTATCCAAGTATTCATTCATTCCGGGTATCTGTAATAGCATCGAGGGTTTCATTGCCACGTTTACACGCATTAAATCAATCCCTTTGTCTTTAAGTACCAGTGCATATTGATTTATTTTTTCTTGTTCATTCTGAACTTCAGGATTCATAAGGCTTGTTGCACAACAGCCACCTAATTCAAAAACTGTGATTTTCTGTGTCATATAACTTCTATTTTTATGTTCTCATATAAGAAGTCGGAGGAAGGGCAAAAAAGACACAAAATATTTGAGGTAAAAAGCAAAAAAAAGCATCTTACAAACGTAAGATGCTTAATGTTAGCGATATAAATATACTTAATCCTTATATTTACTTTGTAGTTCTTTTTCTACTTTCAATAGAGGCTCACACGAATCTTTAATATCACAATGAATAAAATTTCCATTTTTGTCATAGGTTATATCGCAGCATTCGACAACCTTCTCATGGAGCATTTTTCTTGCCCTTTGAACCCGCATTTTTGCACCGGATTCGCCAAGATTAAGTGTTTTTGCTATTTCTTTCTGTGGGATATTTTCTATATCACTCAAGAGTAAAGGAGTTGAATACTTTTCGGGAAGTTGCTTTATCATTTGCTCTATTAAGCCGTCAATAACCGTAAGTTCTTCGCTATCCTCATAATCATTTCCGGCAGATTCTTCCCAAACTTCATGTTTAGGAGAATCCTTTCTATAATAGTCGCTAATTAAGTGACGGGTAGTTTGGTAAAGCCATCCTCTTATGTGTTGTATGTTCTCATTCTTATTATAAGCTATTGAGAACCGATACATAACTTCCTGTACTATATCTTCTGCAACCTCTTTATCTTCTACCTTTGTTAAGGTATAAGCAAGCAGAGAGTTATAAAACTCCTTGACTATACTTTTTATATTGCAACATTCTTTTATCATACCTCTTCCTTCCACTCAATAACGGCAAAGTTCCCGTTTGAAATCTCTTTCACTTTATTAATCCATTGCACTTCACTTAATGCTTTCGCTTTTAGAAATGGGCTATTGGTTGAAGTCAGCAACAGACTGGAATTAACCACCCACCATTTGTTCTTAATCCCGGCACGTTGTAAATCCTGTTGCAGCCTTTGTGCTTCAAATACAGGAGTTGTTTCGGGCAGTGTTACGATAACCACTTCTGTTTCCTTTTCATTCCGTAAACGGGGAAGCAGGTTTTGAACCGCAGGGGTGATATTACCCTGTGTCCGTTCCACTTCTTTATGATAACTTTGGGTTGAATCCAGCAGCAACAACGTGTGTCCGGTAGGGGCAGTATCTATCACTACCACTTCGTTATCCGCTTTAGCCACAATTTCGGCAAAGGAATTGAAAACGGCTATTTCCTGTGTACAGGGTGAACGCAAGTCTTCTTCGATATAACTCAAATCGGCATCGCCCATCGTTTCCCTTGCTTTGTCAAGCACATTTTTCTGATAGGCTGCAAGCACCGCTTTTTCGTCTATATGACTTACCGTAATGCCATCTAACTTCGTTTCGATAAAGGACAGGTGGTTTGCCGGGTCAGTAGTAGTCAGATGTACTTTCACGCCCCTTTGGGCTAAACCACGAGCAATATTCCCGGCAATGGTAGTTTTACCTACGCCACCTTTACCCATAGTGAAAATTACCCGTTTACCTGTTTTGTAAAGGTCTTCAATAACGTTGTCAATCGTGTTGAAATTACCTTTTTCTAAATTCGGAACTTCATTCTTTATGGTTACATCTGCATTTAGCATATTGCGGATATTATCAATGCCTGTCATGTTATAAGAACGAAGCGGAACGATATAGGTATTCAGTTTCAGCAAAGCTGTGGAACGGTTATTGAGTGCATTTTGCTGGCGTTCATAAATCTGTTTGGAAATACTATCGTCCACATCGTAATTTTCCAATACTCCGTTTATAATCAAATGCTGCGTTTCGATACCTAAATCTGACAGCTCGTTAGATGAACGTTCGACTTCTTTCAACGGGCTGTCTTCCGGTCTGCTGACAAGGAAGAGTGTGGTTTGTGTTTTATCAGTCAAAGTAGCAACAGCATTCTTATATACCTCTTTACGGTCTTCTAATCCCGATAGCTGTCCTAAACAAGATGCCCCGGTCGTATTTTCAGCAATAAAAGTATTCCACGCCGATGGCAGTTGAAGCATTCTCAAGGTATGCCCGGTAGGAGCAGTATCAAAGATGATATAGTCGAATCCTTTGCGTTTTTCCTCATTGGTAATGAAATCGGAGAACTCATTGAAAGCTGCAATCTCAACAGTACATGAACCGGAAAGCTGTTCTTCCATATTAGTAATTACACTTTCGGGTAATTTTCCCCGATAAGGGGCGATAACCGATTCCCTGTATTCGGCTGCTGCCTGTTCCGGGTCGAGATTGACAACCGTAAGGTTAGGAACTTCTTTAATTGCCGTTCCTTTATTGTCTAACGGCATATCAAATACATCCTGTAAATTGGATGCCGGGTCGGTACTTATCAAAAGTACCTTATTCCCATTATCAGCGAGACTCACCGCCGTAGCACAGGCGATGGATGTTTTACCAACGCCACCTTTACCCGTGAAGAATATATACTGGGTAAGTTTTTCGTTTGCCGGATTATATTTTTTCATATCTATATCTGTTTTATGTTTACAATTCGGGATGTAACCGCCCCGTTCTACCTGCTTTTACAGACAGAATAAGTATTGTAAACCTGATTATTAATCCTATTATTTCTTAACGGTTAAATCTTCTTCCGGGACATTTAACCATTCTGCAATCTGCTTATTTGAGGGGTATTGTTTCGTCAGTACGACTTCACCGTCCAGCGTTGTGATGGGAAGCACTTCTGCCGATTCTTTCATCAGGTATTCGTTGATTTTCTTATTATCAACATATACCTGCGGGTGGTCACGCAAATTAAAGCGTTCGATAATAACGCCTTTCTTTTTCAGGCTTTCGATAACAACAGCTATCCGCATTAATTCAGGGTCTATATTCACCCCGCACAGTCCGGTGGGACAACACAATGCTGGGTCGTATATCTTTACGGCTTTCCGGGTATCCAACTTTAAATCAACCATACTATTCTTATTTATTCTGTTATTAATTTCTTTATTTCATCTTCCGATGGCACGTAACCTTTCAGTTTCACTTCACCATCCACAACAATAGCGGGTAACGACATAATGCTATACTTCACTATCTCCAATATATCTTCTTCTTTCTTCAAAGATGCCGTACTATTCGTATCTGCAATAACTTTGGCAACCCTGTTATATGTTGTTTTACAATTTGCACATCCAGTGCCTAATACTATAATTTCCATTTTCGTTTTCTTTAGATGCTTGTAATGATATAATAAACTCCTACGATGATAAAGATGGCAGCCACTATCCGCTTAAACCATACCTGAAAGGTTTTCATGTTATTGTAGAACTTCCCGACATTCCCGATACTGTATGCCAATAACCAGGCGATGATTATTACAGGTAGTCCGGTAGCAATAGCAAAAACCGGAGGAAGTAATAATCCTGACGGGCTGGCTATCGTCATAGGTATAAGTACCCCGAAGTAAAGAACTCCGCTATACGGGCAAAAAGCCAATGCAAACACAACTCCCATCAAAAAGGCGTTCCAGTAATTCCGTTTCTTTGGTTTGTCTTCCAATCCTGATGTAAGTTTATTCATTCCGTTAAACTTAAATTTAATTACATCAAGCATTAAGATTCCTACTATTACCAATGCAATACCCAACCAAAACCCACCTATATTTTGAAGAAACCTTGCTATCTGGAACTGGCTTGCTCCAAAATAAAAGATAGTTCCGAGAGCCGTATAAGAGAACATCCTGCCAAGAGTATAGAAAACTCCATTAAATAATACCCGCCTTTTGTCGGCTATATCCTTGCTTAAATAAGCCGTAGCTGTGATGTTAGTAGCCAACGGGCAAGGACTGATTGCTGTCATTAAACCGAGCAGGAACGCCGTCAGTAGCGGAAAATTAGACCCATCGGCAAGATTCTGTAAAAACTCCATCATAGGTATTATATCCTTGCGTTTACCTCTTTCTTAATCAGCTCTGTAAGCACGTCAGGAGTATTGACAGCATTGGCAAAGCCTTCTTTTGTCAGGTCGATATGGTTATCGCCTTTTTCAATGATAAGGGCATTCCATGTAATCTGATACTTCTCAACCAGCTTTGCATTTGCTTTGTCTTCCGTGTTTATCTCCACATAACGGACATTCTTATTGTCGGCATAAGCTTTTTCGATGGTTTCTTTCGTTACTTTCTCAACTGCCACACAGGTTTTGCAACGCTGTTTTCCATGAAAGTAATAAACGTTTACCACAGAAGCATCTGCCACTTGTTCTTTTGCTTCAGTTTCATTTCCGGCGGCTTGTCCGTTGTTCTTTTGTGTATTACCACCGCAAGCAGCCAGTAATACAGCAAAAAGCCCGATTAAAATACCTTTCTTCATACAATGTGTTTTTATTAGTTTGTACTATGTTTATTTATAATATTTCTTCCGAAGCCAAAAAGCCAAGTTCACTAACAGGATTAATACCGGAACTTCGACCAATGGCCCGACTACTCCGGCAAAGGCTTGTCCGCTATGTAATCCAAATACACCGATTGCCACTGCGATAGCCAATTCAAAATTGTTTCCGGTAGCAGTGAAAGCAATAGACGCATTTTTATCGTAAGAAGCCCCCATAAGCTTACCTGCGAAGAAACTAAGCAGGAACATCACCACAAAGTAGATAAGTAACGGTATGGCAATACGAACTACATCCATTGGGATTTGTACAATCAGTTCACCTTTCAGGCTGAACATTAGGATGATGGTAAACAATAATGCTATTAAGGTTATCGGGGATATTTTCGGAATAAACTTTTCCTTATACCATTGTTCCCCCTTCAATTTCACTAATATAAGTCGGCTTAATATTCCCATTAAGAAAGGAATACCCAAGTAGATAGCAACCGTTTCGGCAATCGTGCCGATTGAAATATCAACGATAGCCCCTTCAAACCCAAATAGGGGAGGAAGTTTAGTAACAAATAACCAAGCGTAGAAACTGTAAAAGAACACCTGAAAGATACTGTTCAGGGCTACTAAACCTGCACCATATTCTGTATTCCCTTCCGCCAAGTCGTTCCATACAAGTACCATTGCTATACATCGTGCCAATCCGATAAGGATTACACCTACCATGTATTCCGGGTAATCGTGTAAAAAGATGATGGCAAGTAAAAACATTAATACCGGCCCGATAATCCAGTTCAGGATTAACGAGAGAGATAATATTTTTACGTTTTTGAAAACTTTTGGTAATTGCTTGTAATCGACCTTTGCCAATGGTGGATACATCATTAGGATTAAACCGATGGCTAAAGGTATGTTTGTAGTTCCACTGGATAATGAATCTATCGTACTGCTAAACGATGGGAAAAAGTAACCCAGTCCAACACCGATAGCCATTGCCAAGAATATCCAAAGAGTGAGGTTCTTATCTAAGAAACTCATTTTCTTCTTACTCATTGCTTTTCAATTTTTCAATATATAGTTTATAAAATGCTTCTTTTATTTCGTTCCGCACCCTGATAAATTTCGAGTGGATAAATTCAGGCGAACCTGTTGCTTCTGATGGGTCTTCAAATCCTATGTGCAACCTATTTTTTACCTTACCTGAAAAAGTAGGACAGCTTTCATTCGCTCCACCACAAACTGTTATAACATAATCCCATTCTTCATTCAGGTATTTATCTACATTATCGGATGTATGGCGTGATATATCTATTCCGGCTTCTTTCATAACTTCCACCGCTTGAGGGTTTAATTTCCCACTTGCTTTTGTCCCTGCGGAATACACCTTCAGTGAAGGGTCAAAAGACTGTAAGAAGCCATGTGCCATTTGACTACGGCAACTATTGCCTGTACAAAGAATCAATATTTTCATAGCTTCAATTATTAAGATTAAGCAGCCAATGACCAACATCCCGCCATTGATTAAATTTCCATCCGATTTCTTTCATGTGGGAAGCCTGTTTGAATCCGAATTTCTCATGCAATTTCACACTACCTTCATTCGGGATACAAATTCCGGCAATTAACACATGGATGTTTTCTTCATCTAAGTTTTGGAATAAATGATTATATAACACTGTACCAAATCCTTTTCCGGTTTGGTCTTTATCTAAATAAATAGTAACCTCTTTTGTCGATGAATAAGCACATCTACCATTCCATTTATGGATATAATAGTATCCTACTATATTGCCTTCGATTTCACCCACATAATAAGAAAATCCCGAATCAATTATCTCACTGATACGTTCCTTCATTTCCTCTTCTGAAACAGGAGCAGTTTCAAATGTTACAGCCGTATTCTCTATGTAATAGTTATATATTTCACAAATCCTATGGGCATCGTCCAATGTTACTTTTCTAATTTTCATTCTTATTATAAATATGGCTTAAATCGTGATTATACGAATAGTTCTATATTTCGCAAACATACGAACATTGAAAACAAAAAAATATCATTTAGGGCTATCGCAACAACTATCTGCGACCTCTACTTCAGTCAATAAAGTATCAAACAATTTTTTTGCTAAAGACCAGTTCGTCTTGTTAATGCAATATTTAACGGAAGGTAATGTGATTTCACCCTGAATCAAACCTGCATCTTTTAATTCTTTCAAATGCTGGGATAATGTACTTTTTGCAACAGGCAGTATTTCTGACATATCTCCATGATAGCAACAAGTCTGACTTGCCAATAATTGTAATATGGCAATCCGGACGGGATGGGAAAGTGCTTTGGCGAAACGTGCCATTTGCTCCTGTTCAACTGTATATCCTTTCTTTACTTTTTCCATCTTCTTTGTTTTATTGTTCGCAAACATACGAACTATTTTTCAAATCACCAAACATTATTCAGAAATTTAGTGCAAGGTGCAAGTATCTATATAGATAAGCTTGCACCTTGCACTAATGCTAAAATATTGATGAATAGATATTTTGTAAACATGAAATTTATATGTATCTTTGAACCTAAGATATATGCAGAAGAGCATAGGTCAAAGGTGGACAAATAGGCTTATAAAATTTGTGCCTATTTCGTTACCGATAACAAGTTTGGAAAAATAAAAGTATTGACTTTTAAGCATATAAGGAGGAAGGTTCACCGACCTCGCTTTCCGCAGAGAAGAAAAGAGATTTGAGGCGACACCAATCGATTTATTT
>ENA-UOOM01001475-UOOM01001475.1-fermentation-metagenome-genome-assembly--contig:-NODE-1475-length-22422-cov-4.821433_pt1 | contig 22422 bp, 20 predicted proteins | sample MGYA00245781_ERZ724031 | MGnify/ENA primary metagenome ERZ724031 (study PRJEB28704, sample SAMN03018317) | fermentation metagenome | biome: anthropogenic terrestrial biome; feature: soil; material... | reverse complement strand
GCCCCCCCTGAGCTGCCGGAGCTGCCCGACGGCAGCCCTATTGCCCTTAAAGTCGCCGGGCCTGCTACGCCGTCTGCCGAAATGCCGTTAGACTTTTGGAAATAAATGACGGCGTTTTTTGTCTGCGTGCCGTACACGCCGTCTACCGTGCCTTTGTAGTAGCCCCAGCTTTTAAGCCTTGTCTGTATCTGCCGCACTTCGCTGCCGCTTGAGCCGGTTTTTGAAAGCGTCTGCACATGCCCGCCGGAGTTTGAGACTACGGCAATTATGAGTATATTAAGAAGTATTATTATTAATATTTCCCAAAAATAAAAAAGTTTTGACTTCACTTTCATTGCAACACACCCCACAGCATATTTTCCCGCGGCGGCATGAAATTATCCCCCGCACGCGGATATACTTTGCCTTTGCGCGGCAATCCGTACATTTTGCGGGCGCACTTGTATAATTTACCGGAATGTTATAGAATAATAAAAATGCATTAATAAATGTTTGTCCCGTTTCGTTATATATATATTTTGAGGAATTTCATAACATGTCTGAAAACAAAAAAAGCTCTTTAGGCAAAAAGCTCTTTACCGTTATCACTTTCGCGCTTACAGCCGGCATACTTATCTATTTTCTTTTTTCCACAAACGGCATAGCCGAGCTTGGCGCGACAATGAAAACGCTTAAAATCAGATGGCTGCTGCTTGCCCTCCTTTGTACGGTCATCGGCTGGTTCATAGAGGGTATAGTCCTCCATATTTTCTGCCGCCATTTCGACCACGCGTGGAGCTACCACAACTCGTTCACCATAGGCATGGTCGGCGTGCTGTACAACGCCATAACGCCGTTTTCCACAGGCGAGCCTATACAGGTAATCGCCATGCGCGACATGGATATGGACACCGGCATGGCGACATCCATTATAGCCGTAAAAAGCCTGACATACCAAATCATAACCGTGTTTTACGCGCTTGTAATGATGGTTATGAAGCTGCACTATTTCCAGCAGAACGTAAGCAATTTTTCTTTTCTCACAGTAATCGGGCTGCTGGCAAACGGCGCTTCCATAGCCATTGTCATGCTTTTTATGGTAAGCGAAAAACTGACTGACAAGATTCTCCGCGCGGTGCTGCACGTCCTTAGCAAATACAAAATGTGCAAGCATCCGGACGAGCGTTATGAAAGGATACACGCGCACCTGCAGATTTTCCATGATGCATCAAAAATAATGGGCAACACATGGAAGCTTAACCTCACCGCCGCGGCCTTTATTACACTGCAGATAACGCTCAGCAGTTTTATACCTTACTTTATTTACCGCAGCTTCAACCTGCGCGGCGCCCATATAAGCACCATGATAGCGGCGCAGGTTTTCGTTTCAATGGTTTCGGCGTTTGTCCCGCTGCCAGGCTCCTCCGGCGCAGCCGAACTGAGCTTCTCGGCATTTTTCGGGCCTTACTTTTCGCAAAAGACAATGATACCGGCAATTATCTTATGGCGCATAATAACGTGTTATATAAATATAGCGTTCAGCGGCATATACGTCTATATAAGCAACTTAAAAAAAAGGCGCGGCGCCGACGCCTGAGCCTTAGGGCTTTTTACTTTGCGGCTGCCTTGACAGCATGGCCGAAACGGTGTATCCTGTAGAGTAATTCTTAATTCAGCATGTTTAATATATTTTCAGGCAGGGTAAGAGGAAACGATTTTACCGGGTATGCAGCCAAAACTCCGCGCTTCACGGGCGCAGTGTGCTGCGGCTGGCATTTCTGTGTGCCGCAGCCCGGCCGCGGACGTGCGCGCGGTTGCTTTTCAGCATTAAAAGCATGATGGCCGTCAGGTAAAAACCTGCCGGCTTTTTTACACCTTAACCGCAAAACAGAAGGGATGTAAACTTTGAAAAAGATAATATACCGCTCTGATACATTGACGGCGCGGCACGTTTGCAGACGAGCCGCCGAAAACGGAAAGCGGGGCATAAACGATGGCACTTAAAGCAATGGCGGCAATGAGCGGCGGAGTAGACAGCTCCGTTGCGGCCGCCCTCCTCATGGAAAGCGGTTATACTGTAAGCGGGGTAACCCTCAAGCTTTTCGAAAACGAAGACGTCGGCCTCGACGGCATAAGGCACCCGTGCTGCTCACTCGCGGACATAGAGGACGCCCGCAGCGTCGCCGGAAGGCTCGGCATTAACCACAGCGTCATAAACCTCGGCATGGAATTCCGCAGAGATGTCATCATCCCTTTCGCTGAAAGTTATAAACGCGGCCAAACGCCCAACCCATGCATAAACTGCAACAAATATATAAAATTCGGCGAGCTTCTTAAACGCGCGGTTGAGGGCGGCTGTGACTACATAGCGACAGGGCATTACGCAAAAGTGGAATACGATGCAAGGCTCGGGCGGTACCTTTTGAAAAAGGCCGCCGATATTTCAAAAGACCAGACCTACATGCTTTATACGCTTACGCAGGAACAGCTTGCGCACACGCTGTTCCCTCTCGGCGGAATGCAAAAAAGCGAAGTTCGCCGTTTCGCCGCGCTCCACGGTTTTGTAAACGCGCGCAAGCACGACAGCCAGGATATCTGTTTTGTAAAAAAAGGCGGGTATACCGACTTCCTGCAAAGCATCATGGGTGTACAGTCCCCTCCCGGCAATTTTGTGGACCCGCGCGGCAGTGTCGTCGGCAGGCACCGCGGCCTGATATGCTACACGGTGGGGCAGCGCAAAGGCTTAGGGCTTAACGCCGGCATACCGCAGTACGTTATTGAAAAGGACAGCGCGTCAAATACCGTAACGGTAGGCGGCAGGGACGAGCTTTTCTTTACAGGCATGGAAGTCGGCGGCCTTAACATGATATCGGTTGAAGCTGTCACCCGGCAGATGCGCGCCGCGGTAAAAACCCGCTACGGGCAGCACGAGGCCGCAGCAGCGCTTTCCCCGTCAGCCGGCGGGAAAGTCCTTGTCACGTTCGACACGCCCCAGCCCGCCATAACGCCCGGCCAGGCCGCCGTGTTTTACGACGGCGACGTTGTCATAGGCGGCGGTACCATAATAAAAGGCATACGCGGCAAAATGTAAGCATGAGCATCGCCGCTTAACCGTGATATAATAATCTTATTCACGTAAAGTAATTTCGGTAATTAAGGAGAGTAATAATATGGCAGTAGCTAAAAGCATATCAGAGCTTATAGGCAACACCCCGCTGCTTGAGCTTTCAGGTTATGAAAAAAAACACGGCCTTAAAGCCCGGCTCCTCGTAAAACTCGAGTTTATGAACCCAGGCGGAAGTTCAAAAGACAGGATAGGCAAATACATGATAGAAGATGCCGAGGCGAAGGGCCTCCTTAAGCCCGGCAGCGTAATAATAGAGCCTACAAGCGGCAACACCGGCATAGGCCTCGCCATGGTCGCCGCCGCTAAAGGCTACCGCGCCATCTTTACAATGCCCGAAACCATGAGTGTCGAGCGCCGGCAGATGCTGACGGCGTACGGCGGCGAGGTAGTGCTTACCGAAGGCGCCAAGGGCATGAAAGGTGCCATAGACAAGGCTGACGAACTTGCAAAAGAAATTCCAGGTTCCTTTATACCGGGCCAGTTTGTAAACCCTGCCAACCCCAAAGCGCACTTTGAAACAACCGGCCCTGAAATATGGCGCGGGACAGACGGCAATGTTGATTTCTTTGTTGCCGGAGCCGGCACGGGCGGATCGGTTTCAGGAGCGGGAAAATACCTTAAATCTAAAAACGCGGACGTTAAAGTCATAGCCGTAGAGCCCGCAGGCTCCCCCGTCCTTTCAGGCGGAAAGCCCGGCATGCACAAGCTGCAGGGCATAGGCGCGGGCTTCGTCCCCGAAACATACGACGCGGGAACAGTTGATAAAGTCATAACCGTTACCGACGAAAACGCATACACGGCCGGCAGGGAACTTGCAAGGCTGGACGGCGTCCTCGCCGGCATATCGTCCGGGGCGGCGGTATGGGCCGCGGCCCAGCTGGCGGCCCTTCCGGAAAACGAAGGCAAAACCGTCGTCGCGCTTATACCAGACACCGGCACGCGCTACCTTTCCACCCCGGGTTACCTTGAGTGATTACAGGGTTTAAACCCTGACGTTAGGCCGCGCCTAAATTAAAAGGCGTCTCTCGCGCGGCAGCAGGGCATAATACACTTTACCCCGCATTAAACGTTTGTTAAAGGGCAGTATAACCTTGTGGGGTGATTTTTTATGAAGGTACAAGACATCATGTCAAAAGAACTTGCCGGTTCAAACGCGGGTGATACCGTGCAGCACGCCGCCGAACTTATGCGGCAGTATGACGTAGGCTCCGTGCCGGTTTGCAGCGACGGCAAGCTTGTAGGCGTTGTCACCGACAGGGACATCGCCATACGGTCGGCGGCAGGCGGGCAGGACCCGCGAAGGCAGAAAGTTGCCGACATAATGAGCAGGGTGCCGGTAGTGGGCAGTTCTGAAATGGACGTGCAAAACGCGGCCCGCATGATGAGCGAAAACCAGATACGCAGGCTTTATATTGTCGACGGCGGACGCCTTAGCGGAGTGCTGGCGCTCGGGGATATCTCCACCGCGCACACATGTGAAAGCAACGCCGGCGAAACCCTTAAAAACATTTCTAAGCCCAGCCGCGGCGCCCAGGCTTAGGCGCTGCCCGTTACCTGTGCCCCGCCCTGTAAAAAAACTACCGGGCGGGGCATTTTTATGCCTTTAAGCCAATGGAAAAAACACCGGCACGGTATTCCCTTTATTATCCGTAAAGTATTCCTGTAACACAATTTAACGGCCGCCATAAAATGTTATAGAGAAACAAGGTTGAAATCGATATGTTAGGAGGATAATTTTATGGATAAAACAGAAGCCTGTGCCCGTAAATCAAATTGCCCAAGCGATAATTTTTGTGTAAACGCACAGAGAGTATATGATTCATGCAGTTCAAAAGAATACATGGAAGACCTCAGGGTGTTTTTCACCAAAGAGAACCATGACCTCATTGAGCAGGCTGCAAACGTAAGGATAAAAGACGTCAATGTTATAAACGTACTGCTCGGCATTGAGTCGGTGCCGTTTAACCAGGGCTTTTACGCGGTGGATGAAACTTTCTTTTTTGACGTGTCACTTGACATATTCTGTCCGCAGTCGCCATGCCCGTCGCAGGTTCACGGCATAGCCACGGCGTGCAAGCGCGTTATACTGTTCGGCAGCGAAGGCAACGTAAAAACATTTGCTTCCGGCAGCAGTACCAGCCCCGACGTGGAGCCTTTCACCGGCAAGGTACTCCCTAGGGCAATGTGCCAGGTCTCAGAGCCGATAGGGCTTTCTTCAAAGGTGTGCCGTTCGCCGCAGTGCTGCGACTGCGGTGTAAAGATACCCGACAGCATCTGCAGCCTTTACGGCGGAGAGTTCGACTACACCATGACGCGCACGGTATATGTTACCATCGGCCTTTTTATCATTACCCAGCTTGTCCGCACGGTTACGGCGCTCGTTCCGACATACGACTTCTGCATGCCGGAAAGGGAGATACAGCCTACTTCGGACAGCCCGCGCGAGATGTTCCGCCGTTTAGAATTTCCGGAAAACGACTTTTTCCCTCCGAAAGTTTCGGACTACTCGGAGCCGGCAGCCGACAGCAAGGACCAAAACGCCTGACCGCCGGTACAAAGTCCATGAGAATCGCGTGGCGGCGGTTTCCGGCCTTGCCAAGCCGCCGCCCGCCGTTTTCATGCCGCGGTCCATAAAGGGTTATGCCAAACCCGTTTTTGTTGACAAGCATGTGATTTTGCAATAAAATTAAGTGGTTTCCTATAACTTTCAGAGGTGTAAAATGAGTAATAACAGCCGCAGGAACCCTTCAGGCAGCGGACGGGATATTTATTCCAGCTCCGGCAGGCGCAGGACAAGCCAGCCCTCCGGGGATATCGACAGGTACAACTACTACGTCGACCGCGATATATACAGCAGTTCAAAGTCTTACAGCAAGAACCGCCGCAAGCCCGCGCGCAAAAAAAAGCGCGGCTGCGGCACAAAGCTGCTCGCGGGGATTGTCTGCACGCTTTTCATACTTGCCGCCGGCGTCGCCGCTTACTCGTACATCATGCTCTCGCGCGTCGACCGCTCAGACAACGTCGACAGCGACGATATGGGGCAGTACGTGCAGCAGCCGTCCGGCGCACCGTCATGGGGCATCATATCAAACAACAACGTTTTCAACATACTCCTTATGGGCATAGATAAAAACAAGGACGGCTCCGACGGCCGGTCTGACACAAACATACTCGTTTCCATAAACAAAGACTCTAAAAAAATACATCTGGTATCTTTCATGCGTGATACATACCTTGACATACCAACGGTAGGCAAAACAAAATTCAACGCGGCTTTTGCAAACGGCGGTGCGGCGCTGACCATGCAGACGCTTGAAAATAATTTCCGCGTTAATATAGATAAATATGTATCTGTAAACTGTGATAACTTTGAAGATATAATAGATAAAATGGGCGGCATAGACGTCGAAATGACGAAAGAAGCCGCGCGTTACGAAAACAAAGTCATGGGGAGCAGCCTAAAAGAAGGCACCAACCACCTAAACGGCAAGCTGTGCCTTTACTACGCGAGGATGAGGTACGTAACCGACAAAGACGGCAGCAACGACTTCGGCCGTACGGCGCGCCAGCGGCAGATAGTTTCACTTATCATAAGCAAAGTAAAGTCCCTCAACCCTATAAAGGCAAATAAAATAATGTACGACTACCTGCCTTACGTAAAGACAAACCTCACCGACAGCGAGCTTGTGTACCTTGCCTCCATAGCCGTCACGGCTTCAAACTACGATATGGATAAAATGCAGGTGCCGGCGCAGAACGCCTTCCAAAGCGAAAAAATCAACGGTGCGGACGTCCTCGTGCCAGACCTTGAAAAAAACTGCCAGCTGCTCAGGGAATTCCTTTACGGCAGCAGCAGTTCTTCTGATGAAAGCTGACGGAAAAAATCCCCACCGTTTTCATCTACTGCTTTTATTCTGTGGTATTTGATGGTATAATAATAAAATATACGGTGCCGGAGCCGCCGGCATTGACGCCGGCTTTGCGGCAAAAACATTTTGTGCGTTTTCGCCGCCGGTCCTGAATTTTATATAATTCCGGAGGAAGATCATGGATAAAAAAACGTTTTATATCACAACACCAATTTACTATCCGTCAGGCAACCCTCACATAGGGCACTGCTACTGTACGCTTGCCTGCGACGCAATGGCGCGCTACAAGCGAATGCAGGGCTACGACGTGATGTTCCTTACCGGCACCGACGAACACGGCCTTAAAATAGAGCAGAATGCCGAAAAAGAAGGCGTAACCCCAAAGGAGTATGTCGACAAAGTCGTCGCGCAGTTCAGGAAGCTTTGGGAGCTGCTCAATATATCAAACGATAAATTTATACGCACTACTGACGGTTACCACGTAAAGGCCGTACAGAAAATCTTTGAGGACCTGCACGACAAAGGCGACATTTACAAAGGCCGCTACAAAGGCTGGTACTGCACTCCGTGCGAGTCCTTTTGGACCGAAACACAGTTAAAGGACGGCAGGTGCCCTGACTGCGGCCGCGAAGTTAAGATGGCCGACGAGGAAGCCTACTTTTTCCGCCTTTCTAAATATTCGGACAGGCTTTTAAAATACTACGAAGACCATCCTGACTTTATACAGCCTGAAAGCCGCAAAAACGAAATGGTAAGCTTCATAAAGCAGGGACTTGACGACCTGTGCGTTTCGCGTACAAGCTTCTCATGGGGCATACCCGTTACCTTTGACCCTAAGCACGTCGTTTACGTATGGCTTGACGCCCTTACAAACTATATAACGGCGCTCGGCTACACATCGGACGACGACTCGCTTTACAAAAAATACTGGCCGGCCGACGTACATTTCGTAGGCAAGGAAATCGTGCGCTTCCACACCATAATATGGCCGGCAATGCTTATGGCGCTCGACCTGCCCCTGCCTAAACAGGTTTACGGCCACGGCTGGCTTCTTTTCGGCGACGGCAGCAAAATGAGCAAAAGCAAGGGAAATGTTGTCGACCCGTTTGTCCTCTGCAAAAGGTACGGCGTAGATGCCATACGGTACTTCCTTCTTCGTGAAATACCGTTCGGCTCCGACGGGCTTTTTACAAACGAAGCACTCATAGGCCGCATAAACGCCGACCTTGCAAACGACCTCGGCAACCTCCTTTCACGTACGACGGCAATGGTGCAAAAGTACTTCGGAGGGCGCCTGCCAAAAGAGCGCCAGCCCGCCCCCGAGGACCAGGGGCTTATAGATGCGGTTTTAGCCCTGCGCGGCAAATGCGACGCGGCGGTAGGTAAGTACCAGTTTTCCGCGGCATTGACCGAAATATGGAAAGTAATATCTAGGGCCAACAAATATATCGACGAGACCGCCCCGTGGGCGCTCGGAAAAGAAGAAAGCCAAAAGGCGCGCCTTGCGTCGGTACTTTATAACCTGTGTGAGACCTTACGCATAATATCGGTATTTATACAGCCGTTCATGCCCGAGACCTCGCCGGAAATACAAAAGCAAATCGGCGCTTCAGGTGAAGCCGCCACTTATGCTTCCACCGCCGAATGGGGCGTTTTGCCTGCAGATGCAGAAGTTGTAAAGGGCAGGGCGCTTTTCCCACGCATAGACGTCGACAAGGAAATAGATGAGCTTAACAAGCTCATACCGACCCCGCAAGCTGATAAAAAAGATGCGGTGCCCGAGGGGACAGCGCAGATATCTATAGATGACTTTGCCAAAGTAGACCTGCGTGCCGCCAAGGTTACGGCATGCGAGCCTGTCAAAAAATCAAAAAAGCTTTTAAAGATTACGCTCGACGACGGCGGCAGCGGGCGCATCGTAGCTTCAGGCATATCACAGTGGTATAAACCGGAGGATCTCATCGGCCACACCGTTATAGTCGTTTCAAACCTTAAACCCGCAAAGCTTTGCGGTGTTGAAAGCGAAGGCATGATCTTAGCGGCCGACGCTGGCGAGGACAGCGTGAAGGTGATTTTTGCCGACGGCATACCGGCCGGGAGCAAGATTAGATGAGCGGGTACGCCAATATTTTCGATACGCACGCCCATTATGAAGATACGGCTTTCGACGGCGACAGGGAGCGGCTTCTCACTTCCGTTCTGCCGGACGGCGGCGTGTGCGGAGTTATTAACTGCGGCAGCGATTTGCAGACTTCAGAAAAGTCCGCCGGCCTTGCGGCCGGATACCCGTATATTTACACTGCGGCCGGTATACATCCGGAGTGCCTCTCCGATGTGCCGCCTGACTGGGAAAGCCGCCTAAGCTCGCTTTTAAGCCGCCCTAAGACCGTAGCTATAGGAGAAATAGGCCTTGACTACCATTTTAAAGACGGTCCGCCGCGCGGACTTCAAAAAGAATTTTTTGAAAAGCAGATAATACTTGCGAAAAACCGCGGACTGCCCATAATAGTCCACGACAGGGACGCACACGGCGATACAATGGAAATCCTGCGCCGGTTAAAGCCCGCGGGAACCATACACTGCTTTTCCGGAAGCGTTGAAATGGCAAAAGAAGTCCTGCGGCTCGGCATGTATATAGGCATCGGGGGGGCTGTAACATTTAAAAACGCTAAAACCCCTTTGGAAGTAGCCAAAATGATCCCCGACGACAGGCTTCTGTTTGAAACCGACTGCCCGTATATGGCTCCGGTCCCTTTCCGCGGCAAACGCAATGACTCAACACTGATAACATATGTTGCCCAAAAAGTTGCCGCTTTGCGCGGCGTTACCGCGCAGCATATACTTGATACGGCACGTAAAAACGCGGAAACCTTATATCTTTCAAAATCATAAAAAACGCATTAAAAAGCCGCTCCGTGTGGTTGTTAAAACACACCGGAGCGGCCTTTTGCACGTACCAAACGTCAGATATACTTTTCATTAAACTGTTTTGCAACAGCCGCCGTTGAACTTTCCTTTGATGTTATGGCATTGTTGTCATCCGCTACGCGCAAAGCGCTTGTAGGGCTGCTTTCTGCCTGCGAAGATGTCCTTATCTTAATCCACTCGATTGTTTTCTTAAGCTCTTTCGCCTGCGCGGCAAGTTCTTCGCTCGCTGCGGCACTTTCCTCGGCCGTTGCGGAGTTAGTCTGTACAACCGATGAAATCTGCTGTATGCCTTCGGTTATCTGGCTGATGGAAGTGGCCTGCTGGCTTGTAGCCTGTGAAATCGCATTTACAAGCTTGCCCGCGTTGTCGCCGGCTTCCATAACCTCGTTTATTGTTGTTTCTGTTTTTGCAACTACCTTGCTGCCGTTGTTTACAGCCTTTATCGCGCTTTCAATAAGTTCCGTCGTATCCTTGGCGGCTTCAGCGCTTTTGCTTGCAAGGTTGCGTACTTCGTCGGCGACAACCGCAAAGCCCTTGCCGGCGGCGCCTGCCCTCGCGGCCTCTACTGCCGCGTTAAGCGCGAGTATGTTGGTTTGGAAAGCTATGTCGTCTATCGTCTTTATTATATTGCTGATTTTCTGCGATGTCTCACTTATTTCCGCCATGGCCTGGGTCATTTGTTCCATTTCGCTCGCGGCATCTTCAAGCTTCTTCTTTTCATCCTGTGAAGCTTCGTCAGCCTTAGCGGCGTTCGCCGCGTTGTTCTTGATATGCTCGGAAATCTCCGTTATGGTTGCCGAAAGCTCCTCTATGGAACTTGCCTGCTCCGTAGCGCCCTGCGCAAGAGCCTGAGCCGCGCTCGCCACCTGGTCGGCGCCGCTTGTCGTCTGGTCGGACGCGTTGCGTATCTTATTAAAAATTACATTTAAATTATTTATTACCTTAGTCAGCGCTACGCTTAATTCGCCCCAGTCACTTTTGAAAACGTAGTCGCTGGTTACGGTGAGGTCCCCCTCCGCAAGCTCGTCAAGCAGCCTTATAAGCTCGCCTACAGCCGACGTAATTTCCTTAAATGAATCGTTTACAGCGATTACGACTTTCTGCGTGTCGGCGTTGTCTTCCTCAAGCATAGTGATATTGAGTTTTCCGTCGCCAAGCTCATTTGCCATGTGCTCCGTTTGGTCTAAAAAGTGCCAGATAACTTTTTTGGCTTTGGGTATAAATACACCGCCGCAGATAAGCGCAGCCGCGAGCACTACAATAAAAATAGGCGCCGTTACTGTCCTGACGGTTGAAAGTGCATTGGCATCCGACAAATTAGCCGAGTATATAATGATTATAAACGCTATCGAGGGCAGTGCAGTTAATGCCAAAAGAAAAGTCAAAAATCTGAACATCTTGGAATCTTTCATTTTTTATCTCCCCTTAATTAATTCGTACCCGGATAAGTTAAGATTTATTTTGAGCCGCCAGGTTCCTCGCCGCCGCTGTCCGCGGTATTTTCTTTTGCCGTCTGTGTCACAAGCTCGAACTCGTTCTCGTTAAGTATTTTAGCTATATCAAGCAGCAAGACGACTTTGTCGCCGTTCTGCCCTATGCCGGTAAGGTACCTGTTTGTGATGTCTTTGGACACTTTAGGCGGCGGAGATATCTTGTCGTCCTCTATATCCGTGACCTCGTCGACCGTGTCAACGATAAAGCCCATATAGCTGTCTTCTATGTTAGTCACTATGATGCACGTGTTGTCGTTGTACTCGGCCTCGGGCTTGCCGAGCCTTATGCGCATGTCTATGACAGGCACTATCTCGCCGCGCAGGTTTATGACTCCCTTTGCGTAGTCGGGGAAGTCAGGCAGGGCGGTGATTTCCTGCATGCTTATGATTTGCACTACGTCTGTTATAGGTATGCCGAAAAGCTCCTCGCCCGTCCAAAAGGTGAGGTATTTTTTTTCAAGTTCAGCTGCTTCGTCGCTTGCCTGCGGCACATTTTCAATATTTTGATTTTCCATATTTACACTCCGTTTTTATCGCCGGAATTTAAGCCCTGCAAACTTGCCCGGGCTGGCGCGGCCCGATGGGCGCCGCATCCTAACTCCGAAAATTTCACATGCGGTTCTGCTTAAATAACTGTATCTGCTCGCGCTGGCAGTCCAAAAGGTACCTCGCCAAAAGGTCGAACTGCCTGCCCGTATTATCTAAAAATTCACATCCGAAAGTATCAGCCCCGCCGTTGTTCACTATCCTTACTATTTTAGCTAAAAGCGCCGCTTTCCTGCCGTACAGCATAAGTATTATACATATCCTGTCGTTGAGCCGCAGCGCCTGCTCCCCTGCTGCTTCAAACGCGGCCCCGCTTAAGCTCAGGTTGTGTATTACGATGGGGAAGCGCTGTTCGCTGTAACCCTGTTCTATATCTTCATCCAGCATTTTGCAGGCATCGGTCTGTATTCTTACCTTCACGCGGAAAAAGTGCCGTTTCTCATAATCCGCCGCGCTCTGAAGGTCTGTTACCTTTAAAAGCTCACGTGAAGAAACGAACACCACGCCTACCAGCACTTTAAACCCGAGCAGGCTGTTAAAGACATTGACCGTCACGCGCGTGTTGCAGTGGATAACCGGCAGGTCACCGTTTTTTCCGCTTATAACTATATTTTCCCCATCCCCGCTGTTTACTTCGGTTATATAGCCGAACAGGAGGGGCTCGTCAGCCATAGTCTTTACTTCACACGGTGAACTCACATATTGTTCGGAAATAGGCAGCATTCGTATTACCCCACTTTTTATATAAACTCTTACTGCACCGCTGTTTTAGGCACGCGCTGTGGGTCGTCGGCGTCATCTGCCGCCTTTTGCTTCTCCGCCTTTTTTTTATGTACCAGCACCTTTGCAATATCCATAAGCATAGCCGATTCTTTTTTTAAAGAAACTATGCCTTTTATATAGTTGTCGCCTATGTCTTTTTTGTACTTCGGCGCAGAGCTGATCTGGTCCTCCGAAACGTCGCGGACATCCTTGACAGAGTCGACAATAAGCCCTACCGTAAACTCCCCGTACTCGACTATTATAACGCTCGTGCGGGCACCGTACTCCTGTTCTTCCTTACCGAATTTAAGCCTCATATCTATAAGGGGAACTATCTTGCCGCGGAGATTTATAACGCCTTTTACGTAAGGGGGAAGGTTCGGCATATAAGTTATGGGCTGCATGCGGATGATTTCGACTACTTCGGAAGTCGGTACAGTGTAAAGCTGGTTGTCTATATGGAAAGTAAGATATTTCTCCGTATTTACAACTTTGGCCGCCGCATCCTTGTTTCTGCTTTTTTTCTTCAGGTTATTCACTTTTCCCATAAAAAAGCCTCCTATCCGCCACTAATGGTGAAAACGCCGCCCCAGTGCGGCTTTACAGCAGCCATCCTGCGGCTTGTGCGCCGGGCTGCGCTGCTTTTACAGAAATTAAATATTAAATTGACTATATTATACCATACTTAGAGCCTTTTTTCAAAAAATGACTAATTTTTTTAGAAAAAATATTAGCTTGAATTTTCCTCCTTTTCGCCGTCCGGAACGGCCGCCGGCGCCTTCTCATTTTTGCCGCCGGAACCGTAGTGAAGGAAATAAACGTAAATATCCACTACCGCCTTATAAAGCTCCGGCGGTATCTCCGTCCCCTCGTTAAGCTGCGACAAAAGTCCGGCAAGGGAGTCGTCCTTGTAAACCGGCACCCCGTTCTGCACGGCTATGTCTACTATACGTTTCGCGGTGTAGCCCATGCCCGAGGCCACAACCACCGGAGCCGTACCGGGAGAGTCTTCCGAATACTTAAGCGCCGCGGCCTTGCGCAGGTCTTCAAACCGAGACATTTACAATCCTCTTCCTTTCGTTCACCATTTCAATAATCTTCTCCCCTACCTCCGGCCGCCTGCCGAACTCAAGCTTCACACCGTCCGGCGTCAAACCGTTCCTGTCAAGTATGCCGGAAATCTCCGGCGTTATTTCGCCTTTGTACTTCCTGAGCTTTTCCGGGCAGTTAAGGCTAAGCTCCGCATGTTTGCCCAAAAGGCGTACCTCCGCCTCGAAATACCCAAGTTCCTCTATGTCAAACGTCAGGAACAGCCTCGTGCGCTTTTCGGCGGCGGCTGGCGTCTTTTCATCAGCCTTGTTTTTTTCCACCCAAAGCTGCGCGAACATAGATTTTCCCTGGAAATCCACGGGCAGGTACATATGTACAAACGGCATGTACACGCTGTTGTCGAGCAGCAGCGACGTACACATGTCGCGGAACACCGATTTATCGACGCCTTCAGCGCCGTCCTTTACGCCGAGCGAGATAAGTTTAATGAGAGAGTCTGAGAACTTGTCGCCGGCCTCGTTTAGATTTTTCTTCACGGCTTCCGCAAAAAAAGAATCCAAAAGGCGCATTGCCCCGTCGGTCAGCTTTAAATTGTATCTGCAATATGAAGAAAGGTCGCCGTACTTTGCCGCCAAATTCTTTTTTGTACCGGCCTCAAGGCCGGAGATATCGTGCATAAGCATCGATATGCCCTCGCGCACCTTGCCGTAGTCGTTTGTTTTGGCAACATACCTGCCGAGGTACGGCACTATTTCTTTTTTAAGCACCTCAAGGTTTTTACCTGCGTTTGCCCCGGCAGGCGACACGGTTATTTTATCCGCGAGCTGTTTAAGCTCCTTTGCGTAGTTTGCGGGTATCTCGCCCTGCATCTTTTGCAGTCCCTGAGCAATGGACTTTGTTGTGCTTTCCGCCGAAAAATAACCCTCGAAAGCCTTAAGGAAGTCGGCTATGCGCAGGTCAAGCTGCGGGTCGCCGCTCCTTGCCGAAAGCTCTTTGAGCATGCCGAACAGGCCGCCCGAAAAAACCGTCGCGTTTTCCTGCTGGAACATCAGGCTTTCAAGCATGTCTTCCTGCTTTAAAGCTATCTGCCCAGCGAAGTCCCTCAGCGGCGCCGCTGCCTGGGCGGCCTCACCGCCCTCGGCCGCCGGCGCTTCCGCGAGCGCCGCGGTAACTACTTTACCCAAAGTGCGGTCAAGCGTTGGAGTTTCTTTCAGCCTTGCTATGAACCTGCCGAAAACGGAGTCCTCCTCAAGCAGGAAGCTGTCAAGGTCCCTGCCCTTACCGTCACCGTCCGGACGCGTAACCTTTGAAGGCTGCGCCGGGTGTACGAGCGGCGACCGCTCTGCCCCGTCGGGCCTGTTTACATCTTCGACCGCCGTCGCCGGAGCCGAAATCCGTAAATTGTCAGGCATAAAAACACTCCTTATGTAAAAATAAACATCTATATGAAGTAAACTTTGCCAAAAATCGGCCGATATGATATTATATAATAAATATATTCTATTATTCAGTACGGGAGTGAAAATTATGGATAATACAAACGAGTCAATGCTCGACGTTTACCTTTTCGAAACAAACGACTTGCTCGAACATCTTGATGAAATACTTATCGAATGCGAAAAAAACGGGAGCTTCGACAAAGACAGCATAAACGAAATCTTCAGGATAATGCACACCATCAAAGGCTCCTCCGCCATGATGGAGTTCAACAGCCTTACGGTCATCTCCCACAAATCGGAGGATCTGTTCGCTTATGTAAGGGAGAACGGCATAAAGCACAAAGATATAGAAAACCTTTTCGACCTTATGTTCAGGTGCAGCGACTTCCTTAAAGCGGAAGTCGGTAAAGTGCAGAGCGGCGAACCGCTTACTACAGATATCGGCACTTTTGAAAAAGAAATTAACGATTTCCTTAAAAAAATTTCATCCGCAGCGCCGTCCGCGGCAAAAGCGCCCTCAGAGGCGGCTTTGCCGGCTCAGAAAGCGCCCGCGGCGGCGCAAAAAGAGCCTAACGGTGAAATAATACAGAAAGAACTCGGCGAGGGCTACCCTTGCGCTGTAAAAACGTTTTTCGACGAAGAAGCGCAGATGGAAAACCTGCGCGCCTTCATGCTCGTAAACAACCTGCACGATGCGTGCGACGACTTCCGTTTTTACCCCGAAGACATAGAAACAAACAGCGCAACGTCAAACCAGATAATGAAAGACGGCTTTCTTATCTTTACAAAAGACAAAATCGAGCTTGACAAGGCCATCCTTGTCATAAAGAGCTTTACATACGCCAAGAACTACACCGTCATATGCGGCGAAGCACCCGCGGCGGCGCCCACTGAAAAAACCCGCTCCGCCGCAGGCCAGCCGGGAGCGCCCACCCAGCTTAAAGCCGTCCCTGACGCCGAAAAAGTGCACGCGCCCGTCAAGCAGAGCCTCATAAACGTCAACCTGTCAAAGCTTGACAGCCTTATGGACCTTATGGGCGAAATCGTTATAACCGAGTCTATGGTGACGTCAAACCCGACGCTCCAGCAGGCCGGCCTTGACAACAACTTCACTAAGGCGTCGCGCCAGCTCAGAAAGCTGACGGACGAGCTGCAGGAAATAGTCATGTCCATACGCATGGTTCCCATTTCAACCGTATTCCAAAAAATGAACCGCATCGTGCGCGACATGAGCAGGAAGCTTGACAAAAAAGCCCAGCTCGTACTCATAGGCGAGGAAACCGAAGTGGATAAAACCATAGTCGACAGCATTTCAGACCCTATAATGCACCTTGTGCGCAACGCGATGGACCACGGCATAGAAACAAAAGAAAAGCGCGCGCAGACGGATAAACCGGAAGTAGGCACCGTAACGCTTTCAGCCCAGAACACAGGCGGCGAGATACTTATAACGGTTTCAGACGACGGCGGCGGCATAGACAGGACGGCAACACTTGAAAAAGCGAAAAAGAAGGGCCTGCTCACAAAACCCGAAGAAGACTACACCGACAGCGAAGCCTACCAGTTCCTGCTGATGCCTGGCTTTTCGACAAATGAAGTCGTTACCGAGTACTCAGGCCGCGGCGTAGGCATGGACGTAGTAAAGCAGAACGTAGAAAAGATCGGCGGCGACGTATCCATAGACAGCACGCCCGGCCAGGGCACTACCATAGTCTTTAAGATACCCCTTACGCTCGCCATAGTCAACGGCATGAAAATATCAGTCGGCGGCACCATGTTTACCATACCTATAAAGAATATCCTCCAGTCCTTCAAAGTGCCCGAAGGCAGCGTCATGTTTGACACCGACATGCATGAAATCATAATGGTCCGCGACAAATACTACCCCGTCGTAAGGCTGCATAAGATATATAACATAGATACCGAAGTCAAAGACATTAGCAAGGGCATAGTCATACTCGTTGGAACGCACGAAAATTCATTCTGCATTTTTGCCGACGCGCTCCTCGGCGAGCAGCAGGTAGTCGTAAAACCGCTGCCGGCTTACCTTAACCAGTTTAAAGTGCGCAAAACCGGCATTGACGGCTGCGCCATACTCGGCGACGGCAACATAAGCCTCATACTCAGCGTTCAGAACGTTTACAACAACGCGTAACGCCGCACGCCCGCGCTCACGCGGTCTCTCCCGCTGCGGGAGGCCGCGGCAAAAATCAAGGATGTAACAAACGCAGGAAATTTTTTCATCTGGAGGGCCAATGGTTCAGCTGACTGATGCGGAGTTTAACGAACTCGTAACTTACATAAAAAAGAATTACGGGATAAACCTTATAAAAAAGCGGCTGCTTATAGAAGCGCGCATGTACTCCGTACTTGCTAAACACGGTTTTACAAGCTTTACAGAATATATAAACTTGATAAAGCGGGACCCGGCCGAGTTAAACACCATGCTGAACAAGCTGACTACAAACCATACATACTTTATGCGCGAACCGCGCCACTTCGAATTTTTAAAGGACGTAATACTGCCGGGGCAAAAGCAGCTTAACAAAAACAAGGTCCTTAAAATCTGGAGCGCCGGCTGTTCTACCGGCGAAGAAGCATACACCGCCGTAATGGTTATGAAGGACTTCTTTGCCTTAGATAAAACATGGGATTACCGCATACTTGCGACCGATATCTCAACACACGTACTCGAAAGAGCAAAATTAGGCGTTTATTCACCTGAATCCCTTAAAAACATACCTGCCCCATGGGAAAAAAGGTACTTTAAAAAAACTTCCTCAAACGAGTACGCCATAAGCGAGGAGATAAAAAGGGAAGTCATTTTCAAACGTCTCAACCTAATGGAGCCGTTCCCTTTCAGGAGCAGGTTCGACCTTATTTTCTGCCGCAACGTTATGATTTACTTCGACCAACAGACAAAAAACAATTTAATCAAAAAATTTTACGACATTTTAAAACCGGGCGGCTATCTTTTTATAGGGCATTCGGAAACGGTGCAGCGGGACACCGTCGATTTCAAATACATTGAACCGTCCATTTACCTGAAAGGATAAGATACTAAATGGACCTGAGTACGGTTAAAATACTTGTGGCAGACAATTCCCTGCCAATGAGGATTGCCCTGCAGCAATCCATAAACATGCACGGGGCAAAAGCGGTAAAAACCGCGGGCACGCTTGCGGAAGCCGAAAGCATAATAAACGGATTTGTTCCCGACTGCATTGTCGCAAACATTTCATTTGCCGGCGTGCCGTTCGGCAAGGCTTTGGCGGCGCTCGGCCTGCCTGAGCCTCCGCCGCTTGTAGTTGCCATAGGGCCTGACGGAAGCGCAGCGCAGGAGGCAGCCGATGCGGGGGCTGCGGCTTTCGTTGAAATAGGAAACCCAAGCGAAAAAAAATTTGCCGAGTTCTGCGCGGAACTGTGTTCCGTAATAAACCAAAAATTAAACATTACGCCCCGGCCGGCTAAAAGCGGCGTAATCCGCCAAAATAAAAACCCGGATTATAATATTATAGCTATAGGCGCCTCAACGGGCGGTACTGAAGCCACCGCGCAGGTGCTGGTTGAGCTTCCAGCCGACGTACCCGGCATAGTCATAGTACAGCATATGCCGGCGGGCTTTACCCATATGTACGCCGAAAGGCTCAATAAAATAACTTCGCTTAACGTAAGCGAGGCAAAGGACGGCGACCGCGTAAAACGCGGCTGTGCGCTCATAGCCGAGGGCGGCAAGCACATGATGCTCTCAAAAGACGCCGGCGGTTACTTTGTCAGATGCAAAGAAGGCAAAAGGGTTAACGGCCACTGCCCCTCCGTGGGCGTCCTGTTCAGCTCCGCGGCCAAAGCAGCCGGAAAAAACGCCATCGGCGTCATACTTACCGGCATGGGCGGCGACGGTGCCGACGGTCTGCTTGAAATGAGGAAAGCCGGCGCGTACACCATAGGGCAGGACAAAGACTCAAGCGTGGTTTACGGCATGCCCATGGTGGCATACGAAAAAGGCGCCGTCATAAAGCAGGCGCCGCTCGGCGCTATAGCCGGCATAATCTTAAGCAGGCTCAGATAGCGGACGGCCGTTAAGTGGCGCCGCTTCATCGCGCAAAGTTTTTACCCAAAAGAAAAATTTTGCACGCTAACCGGCATATAATTATATATGTCCGGCAGCCCTGCCGGGCTTTTCCCCTGAGCGCAAAAGAAAGGACGGATTTTATTACATGTCTGAACTCAAACCGTTCAAGCTTACGGCAGTATGTAAAGATTATATATGGGGCGGGACGCGGCTCATAACCGAATATAACCAGAAAACCGCTTCTGACAAAGCAGCGGAAAGCTGGGAGCTGTCATGCCACCCTGACGGGCCTTCCGTTGTAGACGGAGGCGCTTGCGGCGGGCTTACACTGCCTGAATATATAAACAAGGCCGGCATAAAGGCCCTCGGCAGTGACTGCGCAAAATTCCCGTATTTTCCGGTCTTGATAAAACTCATAGATGCTAAAAACAGTTTGTCCATACAGGTACACCCTGACAACGCATACGCAAAAACCCACGGCGGAGGTTTCGGCAAAACAGAGATGTGGTATATCATAGACTGCAAGCCCGAAGCCTTCCTTTACTACGGCTTCAAACACAAAATTTCAAAAGGGGAGTTTAAAGAGAGGATTGAAAACGGTACGCTTTTGGAAGTGCTCAACAAGGCCTACGTCCATAAAGGCGACGTCTTCTTCATAGACTCCGGCACGCTGCACGCCATAGGCGAGGGCATACTGCTCGCGGAGATACAGCAGAACTCAAACATTACCTACCGCATTTACGACTACGGCAGGCTCGGCAAAGACGGCAAGCCGCGTGAGCTCCACATCGCAAACGCTGTGGACGTGACAAGGCTTGCCCCTCCTGAGAGGCAGTCAAGCCCTCAGGGCCCCGCGGAAACCTTCCCCGGGTATTCCCGCACGCTGCTTGCGTCATGTGAATATTTCACCGTATATGACATGAAAATAAATGAAGCCGAAATGAACGCCGGTGAAAACAGCTTCAACTCTATAATATGTATAAACGGCAAGGGCAGCCTGCACGGGGCCGGAGCCGAAGCAATAGAGTTTGAAAAAGGCGGCAGCGTGTTCGTGCCCGCTTCTTTCGGGCCTTACACCATAAGCGGAAACTGTGAGATAATATTTACGTACGTCTGAAGCACATGCCGGCACCGGTTATATAAAGGAGGACAGCATATGTGGAGCAGAAGCATCATAAAGTCAAACGCCAAAGAGGCTCTGGGCGGCAAATATTTTTACGCTTTAGCCGCCTGTGCCATAGTCGCAGTAATAAACTATATACCGCAGTTTCTTCCGCTTAACGTAAATATAGACTATACGGGCATTGAAACACAGTCCGCGTTATACTATGAAAAAATACTTGAGCAGGTTTTCCTTAGCCTGCCTTTATTTCTTATAACCACACTGTACGGCATTTTCATCGGCTACCCGCTTGCCATAGGCAGCGCGAGGTTTTTCGTCAGAAACAGGTTCGGTGCGGCGGACATAAGAAACGTCTTCAGCGGTTTCAAAAACGGGTGGGCCGACGGCGTGGGCACAATGTTCGTTACGAGGCTATTTATAGTCTTGTGGACTTTTCTGCTTATAATACCCGGCATTGTAAAGTCCCTCGAGTACTGCATGGTGCCGTACATCCTTTCAGACAACCCGCATCTTCCGGGAGGGCGCGCAAGAGAAATAAGCCGTGCTATGACGGAAGGCGAAAAAGGGAGCATTTTCGTTTTCATGCTGTCTTTCGCCGGGTGGTTTATACTCGCGGCCTTAACCGGGGCAATAGTGGTATCCGCAGGCGGCAAAACCGTCGGTTCAATACTTATATACGCTGGCTGCCTCTTCGTCGCGCCGTACTTTGAGGCTTCTTTCGCCGAGCTTTATATCTTTCTGCGCGACAGGGCCATAAGGAATAATATGGCAAGTCCTTATGAGCTTGGCCTCGCCGCCGATTCGCAAAATTTCAGTGGCGGAGCTGTTTAAAGCAAAAAAATACCCGGCAGCCTAAACGCCCGATAAAATAATATGAAATAAAATTGCCAAGCCGCTAAATTTTTTACATTTTTAGGCGATAATATATAATAAAGGGAATCTTATTTTATATGCTTACAAAATAATTGTAATATATTTTATTTAAGCGGGAGCGGGTATGAAAGATGAGTACACAGCCGGTTTCTGAAACAGCCGTAAGCACAGGCGGTTCCTATGATGCCTTATCAGGTAAAATCTCCGAGCTTACAAGGCTTGAGCAGAGCATTAAAAAAATGAAATCCGATTACGAGGAATACTCAAAAGGCCACGGCGGGTCTTCTTCCGATGTAAACGCTAAAATCAAGGAACTTAACAGCCTTATTTCAAAAGTGCAGCGGCAGATAGAGCAGATAAAACGCGCGAAAAAGAAAAGCGGCGGCGTTTCGTCAGGCACTGCAAAAAGCTCGGGCTTTTCACAGTACAAGTACTTAGGGTCGTTCGCGGAAATTTACAAAAGGGCTTTCTCACTCGCGCACAGCGCTTCTCTGGCCTCCGCCGCGGCCGTCAGCGGGAACCTTAAAGCTCCGGAGGCCGCCGCAGGTTCTACCCTTGCCGGCATGCAGCAGATAATGTCCGCGGAACCGGCAAACATGGAAACCGCAGTCAGCCTCATAACAAAGGCGCAGGCAGACTCCCCCGCCGATGCTATTGACGCGGCGTTTTCAGACGGTATTGACACGTTGGGTTAAGTTAAGATTAACTTAGTAATTGCGCATTGCTTTTTATCATCGCCGCGGCCGGAAACTGCCGCGGCGTTTCCGCGCTGCGATGCACGCCGCAATTTAATTTATTTTTACCGCTTGTTTTTAGCAATCCGGAAATACATTAACCCACGGCCGGCGTAAAGTATATCTGATATACTAAATTATATAAACCCAAGCCTGAAAAACAGGCTGGCGGCGGCAGGAGGTATTTTAATTGTGTAACGCTTTGGTAACGGGGGCTTCGCGCGGCATAGGGCGGGCCGCGGCGCGAAAACTTGCCGCAGACGGATTTTCAGTGGCCATCAATTATCTCCATTCTGAAAAAGCCGCATTGTCGCTCGCGGAAGAACTTAACGCCGGCGGCGCACACGCGGAAGCTTACAGAGCCGACGTTTCCGACCGCTTGCAGGTGGAAGAAATGTTTAAGCGCGCCGGAAACATAGACGTCCTC
>ENA-UOOM01001472-UOOM01001472.1-fermentation-metagenome-genome-assembly--contig:-NODE-1472-length-22442-cov-4.872158_pt1 | contig 22442 bp, 18 predicted proteins | sample MGYA00245781_ERZ724031 | MGnify/ENA primary metagenome ERZ724031 (study PRJEB28704, sample SAMN03018317) | fermentation metagenome | biome: anthropogenic terrestrial biome; feature: soil; material... | reverse complement strand
GCCAGTTCTCCTACTTCTCCTTGGGAAACCAAGATTATTCAAGAAAATGGAGATTTGGTTTCTCAAGGAGAAGTAGGAGAACTGGCTGTAAAGGGTCCTGGAGTGATGGTTTGTTATTACCGCAATCAAGAAGCCACTGATGCCGTTCTTCATGACGGATGGCTTTATACAGGAGATATGGCTATGCAGGATGAAGATGGATTCATTTTCCTGGTAGACAGGAAAAAGGATGTAATTATCAGCGGCGGTGAAAATATTTACCCGGTACAGATAGAAAACTTCCTTAGAACACATAGTTCTATTAAAGATGTCGCAGTCATCGGCTTACCCGACAGACGCCTTGGAGAGATATCTGCGGCCATTATAGAACTTAAACCGGATCAGACCTGCACCGAAGATGAAATAATGGAATTCTGCAATGAGCTTCCAAGATACAAACGTCCCCGAAAAATTATTTTTGCGTCAGTTCCGCGGAATCCTACCGGAAAAATTGAGAAACCCGTTCTAAGAGAGCGATACGGCGGAGCCAATCTGGTCGCCGCACAAAACAAAGGATAAGAACTGCACAACAAACCAGGAAGGATTGAAAATACAATGAAAAAACTTATGCTGGGTAATGCTGCTGTTGCCCGTGGTCTCTACGAAGCGGGTTGCGGTCTGATTTCCAGCTATCCCGGCACCCCCAGTACGGAGATTACTGAGGAAGCCGCTAAATATAATGAAATTTATTGTGAGTGGGCTCCAAATGAAAAGGCAGCTGTTGAAGTTGCTTTTGGAGCATCTCTGGCAGGTATGCGGAGCTGTAGTGTTATGAAGCATGTTGGACTGAATGTAGCTGCTGATCCATTATTCACAGCTTCATATACAGGTGTAAACGCCGGTATGATCATTGCAGTAGCTGATGATGCCGGAATGCACTCTTCACAGAATGAACAGGACTCACGCCACTATGCCATAGCCGCAAAGGTGCCTATGCTGGAACCCTCGGACAGCAGCGAAGCCCTTGAATTTATAGAAATTGCTTATGAGATTTCAGAACGGTATGATACACCTGTTCTATTCAAGATGTGTACCCGCATAGCACACTCTCAGAGTGTAGTGGAGACCGGTCAACGGATGAAAATGCCTTTAAAGTCTTATAAGAAGAACATCCCCAAATATGTTATGATGCCTGGTAACGCCAAGGGTCGTCATCCTATTATAGAGCAGCGTACAAGGGATTTAATTTCATATGCCGAAACTACAGCTCTTAACCGGGTGGAACCTGGAGATACCAAGCTGGGAATCATTACTTCTTCCACATCATACCAGTATGCCCGTGAAGTTTTCGGAGAGAAGGTATCCATTCTCAAGCTTGGGCTGGTTCATCCTCTGCCAGAGAAGCTCATTAAGGATTTCGCTGCAAAAGTTGACAAGCTGGTGGTGCTGGAAGAGCTGGACAGCATCATTGAAGACCATTGCCGCAGGCTTGGGCTGGAAATAACAGGCAAGGATGTTCTTCCATTGGAAGGTGAGTATTCACAGAGCCTTATTGCAGAAAAACTGGGGATGCCTGTTGCAACTGGAATAAAGATAGATGAAGACATTCCTCCCCGTCCGCCGGTTATGTGTGCAGGCTGCCCTCACCGAAGCATCTTTTATATTTTATCTAAGAATAAAGTCACAGTTCTGGGGGACATAGGATGCTATACACTGGGTGCTGTTGCTCCATTGAATTCTATTGATCTTGCACTTTGCATGGGTGCTTCTGTCAGTTCCATTCACGGATTTAACAAAGCCCTCGGTAAAAGCAGTGAAGGAAAAACCGTTGCTGTCATTGGCGATTCTACGTTTATGCATTCAGGTATGACTGGTCTGGCGAATATTGCCTACAACCAGAGCAATTCAACTGTAATAATATTGGACAACTCCATTACTGGCATGACAGGGCATCAGCAGAATCCCACAAGTGGTTATAACATCAAAGGGGATCCCGCCGGGAAAATCGATCTGGAGAAACTTTGCACTGCTATGGGCATCCGCCGTGTTCGGGTAGTTGATCCTTATGACCTGGATGCTTGTAACACAGCCGTAAAGGAAGAGCTGGGTGCAGACGAGCCATCTGTTATTATAAGCCGCCGCCCCTGTGCACTTTTGAAATATGTAAAACCAAAACCGGCCCTGACTATAGATGTTGACAAATGCAAGGGCTGTAATGCATGTATGAAGCTTGGCTGCCCGGCTATCAGCATGAAGAACAAAAAGGCGGAAGTGGATGCCTCTTTGTGCGTGGGTTGCGGTGTCTGCAGGCAATTGTGTGCATTTGATGCGTTTCAGGGTTAAGGGAGGCAGTTATGACTAAGAATATTATGATCGTTGGAGTAGGCGGACAAGGCTCTTTGCTGGCCAGTAAATTGTTAGGTCATTTGCTGGTTAATCAGGGATATGATGTAAAGGTATCTGAAGTTCACGGTATGAGTCAAAGAGGCGGCAGTGTAGTGACATATGTGCGATTTGGTGACAAGGTTTATTCACCGGTTATTGATAAAGGTGAAGCCGATGTTATTGTTTCTTTCGAAGCATTGGAAGCAGCCCGTTGGCTGGAATATCTGAAGCCCGGGGGACGTATAATTGTAAACACCCAGCAGATTGATCCCATGCCGGTTATTACTGGTGTTGCCGAATATCCGGAGCGTTTAACGGAAAAAATGGATGCCCTTGGCGTCAGGATTGACGGAGTAGATGCTGTTCCTCTTGCAGAGGAGGCTGGTTTTTCAAAGGCGGTAAATATAGTGCTAATGGGTCGTTTGTCGTGTTATTTTGATTTTACAGAAGACGCATGGAAGGATTCCATAATCGCATGTGTGCCTGAAAAAGCAACGGAAATCAACTTGAAGGCTTTTGCTCTGGGCAGGCATAAATGAGCAGAGCATAAATGAAAAGAGAGGAAAATATCCAGTATGGAACGCTATTATAATCCGGAAATGGAAACCATGCCGGTGGCAGAAATCAAGGAACTGCAAAGTGAGCGTTTGAAAAAGCAGGTTGCGCATGTCTATTCCAATGTACCTTACTACAAGAACCTGATGGATGAAGCCGGTATAAAACCCAGTGATATCAAAGGTGTAGATGATCTGCACAAGCTTCCGTTTACGTATAAAAAGCATTTGCGCGATACTTATCCCTATGGTTTGTTTGCTGTCCCCATGCGTGAGGTCATACGCCTGCACGCTTCCTCAGGTACGACAGGAAAACAGATAGTAGTGGGCTATACAAAGGAAGATCTGGATATATGGGATGAAATCGTTGCGCGTCAGCTGGTTGCAGTGGGTGCCAATGAAGATGATATTATCCATGTAGCCTATGGATATGGGCTGTTTACCGGTGGTCTGGGCTTGCATGGAGGAGCACAGCGTTTAGGGGCTTCAACCATTCCCGTCTCCTCAGGGAATACAAAGCGCCAGATTACCATATTACAGGATTTTGGATCAACCGTTCTTTGCTGCACTCCCTCTTATGCAGCCTATTTGAGCGAAACCCTGTATTCCATGGGGCTTACATCAGATGATATTCACTTGAAAGCAGGAATCTTTGGTGCCGAGGCATGGACAGACCAAATGCGGCATGATATCGAAGAATCTTTGGGCATCAAGGCTTATGATATTTATGGTCTTACCGAGATCATGGGGCCCGGGGTATCCTATGAGTGTTCTGCACAATCAGGTATGCATGTGAATGAAGATCATTTTATTATGGAAACCATAGACCCGAACACAGGGGAGGTGCTTCCCGAGGGCACACAAGGTGAATTGGTGTTTTCATGCATTACAAAGCGCGCATTTCCTTTATTGCGCTATCGTACTCGGGATATTGGCGTAGCCTTTCGCGAAACCTGCTCCTGCGGCCGTACTTTTATAAAAATGTCAAAACCACGGGGAAGAACAGACGATATGATAACAATCCGCGGCGTTAATGTTTTCCCATCACAGATAGAGGCTGTCCTGATGGAACTTGGTTATCCCTCTCATTATCAAATAATTGTGGATCGGATCAATAACACCGACACCATGAACGTAAATGTAGAAATGCTGCCTGAGCAGTTCTCAGACAAGGTGAGTGTATTGGAAGGAAGAGAACAGCAGCTGACCGAGGCCTTAAAGTCATTATTGGGCATATACGTAAAGGTGCATCTTGTTGCGCCCAGGACGATTGTGCGCAGTGAAGGCAAGGCAATTCGTGTCATTGATAATCGAAAGTTATTTTAACACCACATATGAGGAAAGGAGCAATATCATGGCTATTAAACAGATATCTGTCTTTTTGGAAAACAAGCCCGGGCGCTTGGCAGAATTAACTGACATTTTATCTGAACACAAAATCAACATTCGCGCACTGTCCCTTGCAGACACCAAGGATTTTGGCATTCTCCGCATTATAGTGGACGACCCTGACAAGACAGCTTCCATATTGCAGGAAGTTGAATGCATTTTCACCGTTGCCCTGGTACTGGCAGCAGCCATCCCCGATGAGCCGGGAAGTCTTTCCAGGATCCTTCATATACTGGCGGAGAATGACATTAATCTGGAATACACCTATGCCTTTATAACCAGAAAAGAGGAATATGCCTATATGATACTGCGCGTAGAGGATAATGAGACTACATCCGCTGTTCTTACAGATCACGGCTTTAAATTGGTGAGCCAGGAAGAACTTTTTTCTCTTTAATCAAACAACACATCTCTTTTCAATCCCCTGAACGCTTCCAACACACGGTCAATCTGTGAGTCAGTATGAGTAGCGATATAGCTGGTTCTGAGAAGATCGCTGCCCACCGGTACAGCAGGGCTGATGGATACATTACAGAAAATTCCTCTATCAAACAGATACTCCCAGGCAGCTATGGTTTTTTCTCTGTCGCCAACCAGTATTGGTATGATAGGGGTTTGGCTCCCACAAGTATTATAGCCCATGGAGTTTAACTCACTGCGAACCCTGTTTGAGATTTTGCGTAAGTTTTTTATACGTTCCTTGTCTGTTTTGATAATGTTAAGTGATGCCAGTACTGTAGCAACTGACGCCGGTGGCAGACTGGCAGTAAAAATAAAGGATGGACAGCTGGCCTTTAAAAACCGAACTACTTCCTTTGATGTTGCGGCGAAACCACCAACACAGGCAAAGGACTTGCTGAAAGTTCCTGTTAAGACGTCTACACTGTTATCCATGCCATAGTGTTCTTCCGTTCCTCGACCGTTTTCTCCTAAAACGCCTATGCTGTGGGCATCATCTACAATGACGGAAGCGTCATATTTTTTAGCCAGACGATGAATTTCAGGCAGATTGCATATATCACCAAACATGCTGAAGACCCCATCTGTAATTATGTAACGCTCTTTCTCAGGGTCGGAGGAGGCCAGGTATTTTTCCAGGCTTTCCATATCATTGTGGTGATATCTTTTCATAGCTGCTCTGGACATAAGGCAGCCTTGGACGATACTTGCATGGTTGTCACGGTCGCACAGCAAAATATCGTCAGAAGCGACCAAAGTAGAAATAGTGCCTGAGTTGGAGAAGAACCCGGTGCTATAGACGATTACGGCTTCTTTGCCAAAGAAATCTGCCAGCTCATGTTCAAGCTGCTCGTGGAGGTCAAGGTTTCCGTTCAAGAGTCTGGAACCGGTACAACCGGTACCATACTTTTCGATTGCTTTCACTGCTGCTTCCTTGACTTCTGGATGGCTGGTCAACCCGAGATAATTGTTTGACCCGACCATTATTTTTTCCCGACCCTGGATTGTTACGGTGGCGTCACTGCCACCTTCGACTACTTGCATGAAAGGACAACGATCCATATGATTTTCATAATAGTCATACAATTCCTTCATGCGAAAACGATTTGTAATATTCATTACGAAGCTCCTTTAGAAAATAATAAAAGTATAAGTGCTGATTATAGTTTGTCAAGGATATATATTCGATAAAAAATTCTTTTTTCCTTCTTGAAACAATATCAGGTTCTTTTTTTGTCAAAAAGAAAAAATAGAGTTTGACATCTGGACAAAAAAGAGTAATCTATATAACATGGATTTATATGTCAGATGCTGTATTAAAAGGAGATAATCATGAAAATCATCATAATTGGCGGTGGCAAGGTTGGCTACAATCTGGCTGAAAACTTGTCAAGAGAAGACAATGACATTACCATAATAGATAAGAACGCAGATGCTTTGAAAAAAGCAGATGAGTACCTGGATGTCATGTGTATCAAGGGCAATGGTCTCAGTACAAGAGTTTTAACGGAAGCCGGTGTGAAAGAAGCCGATCTCTTGATAGCAGTTACCAACAGCGACGAGATGAATATGGTATGCTGCCTTACATCTAAAAAACTGGGTGTAGATCATACGATAGCACGCATTCGAGACCCGGAATATGCCGAAGAACTTTCTCAGTTGAAAGAAGATCTCTCTTTGGACATGGTGATTAATCCGGAACAGGCTGTTGCTGCAGAAATTTCGAGGCTGCTGGAATTTCCGCCCGCCATGGATGTAGAAATGTTTTCAAAGGGACGGGTTGAGATGGTAGAAATGATGGTAACCCGGGAAATGTCAATAGTCAATATGAACTTGAAAGATATAGCAAAACGATTTTCCTCAGAAATTCTGATTGGCGGCGTATTTCGAAATGATGATGTAATCGTGCCCAAAGGTAATACCATAATTCAGGAAAAGGACACGATATATATTGTTGGCCGACCTTCAGAAGTGTTTCATTTTTGTACGAAAATCGGTATACATGTACAAAAGATAAAAAATGCAATGATTATGGGTGGAGGAAGAATCGCATATTATCTGGCAAAATATTTGGATGATATGGGAATCAAGATCAAAATTATAGAAATTGATCGGAAGCGCTGTATGGAACTGACCGAATTACTCAACAATGTATTGGTTATTAACGGAGATGGTTCTGAAGAAAATGTATTGCTTTCAGAAAATCTGAGTGAGATGGGTGCTTTTGTATCTGTTACAGGTAGGGATGAAGACAATCTTATGGCTGCTTTGCTGGCAAAACTATATGGCGTGAAAAAAGTAGTAGCGAAAATAAACAGAACCAGTTATTCAGGTGTTATTAAAAATCTGGGTCTTGATAATGTGGTGAGCCCGAAACTTATAACAGCAAACTATATTCTCAGGTATGTACGTGGACTGCAAAATGCAATGGGTAATCCAGTAAACAGCCTGTATAGAATTATGAATAATAAAGCAGAAGCCATTGAGTTTACAGCAAATCAATTTACAAAAATTCTGGATACTCCACTGAGCAAGCTGAATATAATGGCAGGAATTTTAGTAGCTGCCATCGTTAGAAAACATAAGATTATTATCCCCCATGGAAATGATGTAATTAAAGCAGGTGATAATGTAATTCTGATTGCAAAAGAAAAGAAATTGATAGACTTAAATGACATTGTTGTCTAGGAGAATGACATATGAATTTCAGGATGATATTTAAAAGCATAGGAACTGTAATATGTGTAGAAGCGGCATGCATGATACCTTCACTGATAGTTGCTCTTATTTATAATGAAGGTGATGCACCGGCTTTTATTGTATCAATACTTGCAGCTGGAATAACAGGTTTTGTATTGATGTGCATTAAGTCAAAAACATCATTGATTTACACTCGGGATGGTTTTGCCATTGCAGCGTTGGGTTGGCTTCTAATAACTGCATTTGGTGCATTGCCGTTTATTTTGAGCGGAGCTATTCCCTCGTCAGTAGATGCTTTTTTTGAGTCTGCATCCGGTTTCAGCACTACGGGTGCAAGTATTTTAAAAGATGTTGAAGCAGCTCCCAAAGGTATTTTGTTTTGGCGAAGCTTTACCCATTGGATTGGCGGCATGGGGGTTCTCATCCTTATGATTGCTCTGATACCTTCTGTTAAACCCAGTACCCTTCATATCTTGAAAGCTGAATCACCAGGTCCTTCTCCAGGCAAGTTCGTTCCGAAAATTGGTCAATCTACAAAAATTCTATATCTCATATATGCGGCTTTAACAGCCATACAGGTTATCATCCTTGCTATAGGGGGTATGCCGCTGTATGATAATTTAGTCCATACCTTCGGGACAGCCGGAACAGGTGGCTTTTCCAGCAGAAATGCCAGTGTTGGTGCATATGGCAGCCTTTATATGGAAATAGTAATTGCTGTGTTTATGTTTTTGTTTGGAGTGAATTTTTCTTTATACTATATGGCTTTAAAAGGTGATATCAAATCTTCTCTCTGGGACGAAGAACTTCGATTCTATTTTACTACGGTTGTTGCAGCCATTGTACTCATAACGCTCAATATAAAAGGAACAATATTCCCCTCCATTGGGGAATCTTTACGGCATTCATCATTTACAGTCAGTTCCATCATTACCACAACCGGTTATACAAACACTGATTTCAATCTGTGGCCATGGTTCAGCAAATGCATTATTTATCTGTTAATGTTTATGGGTGCAAGCGCTGGTTCAACAGGCGGAGGAATAAAATGTATTAGGATTCTTCTTTTGTTTAAGATCGCAAAACGGGAAATCAAAAAAATCACTCATCCCAGAATGGTGCAAACCGTAAAGCTTAACGGACGTGTGGTTGATGAAGCGATTTTATCCGGGATACTGACATTTTTCTTTCTGTTTATTGCAATTTTTGCTTTATCAGTGCTGATAGTTTCTTTTGAAGGTCAGGATTTTGTTACAACTACTTCGGCAGTCATATCCTGTTTGAGCAATATTGGTCCAGGGCTGGGAACTGTAGGTCCTGCAGGCAATTATTCAGGTTTTACAGATTTCAGCAAGATCATATTGTCATTGGACATGATAACTGGGAGGCTGGAAATTTTTCCAATTCTCTTGTTGTTCCTCCCTTCGTTCTGGAAACGCAGCACGATATAGTCAATAGGCGTTTTTACTTCATCCATACTTGGTTTCCTCCTTTTTCAACGGCCCTTCTATTGTATATCTGAGTAGATATAAGTTACCAACAAACCTTCTTGATTTTTTGCGTGATTGGTGCCATACTGGAAATGATATTGAAGAAAAGGCGTGTAAGTAAGGAGCAAGAGAATAGTCAACCAACAGATACTGGTAATTGATATACAACTGGAAATTGTGAATATTTTGGGTGTGAAACGGAGGAGTTATAATGCCATTGGAGATAATCCGAAACGATATTACAAAAGTTCAAGCAGATGCCATTGTTAATGCAGCCAATAACTCCCTTTTAGGGGGCGGTGGGGTAGATGGTGCAATTCATCTAGCTGCTGGACCGGAATTGCTGGAAGAGTGCCGCACTTTGGGAGGGTGTAAAACAGGACAAGCGAAGGTGACAAAAGCTTACCGTTTACCTGCCAAATATGTTATACATACCGTCGGTCCCATTTGGCAAGGCGGCAAATCAAATGAAAAGAAGCTGCTGGAAGACTGTTACAGGAATTCGCTTGCTCTGGCATTGGAGTATAAATTAGACAGCATAGCCTTCCCGTTAATATCATCAGGAGCCTTTGGCTATCCCAAAGACCAGGCATTGAAAACTGCAATATCCTGCATTGGAGATTTTTTGCTAAAATATGATATGACTGTCTACCTTGTTGTATATGATAAGGCCTCCTTTCATTTGTCTCAGAAATTGTATTCTTCAATCAAAGAATATATTGATGATAAATATATTAAGACAGATCCATCGTGGCGAAGGGGTAGATATAATGATACCTTCGTTGTTACCGAATTAGAAGACACTGTATTTTCCCATATAGAGCCTTTTTCATCTATGAAGCTGGAAAGAAAGCTTGAGGACTTGCTTGAACAAACTGATGAAGGTTTTTCTCAGATGCTGCTTCGCCTGATTGACGAAAAAGGGAAGACTGATGCACAGGCTTATAAGAGAGCCAATATTGACAGAAGACATTTTTCAAAAATACGAAATGATATAGATTACAAACCCAGTAAAGGTACTGCTATCGCTTTTGCCATTGCCCTGGAGTTAAATCTGGATGAAACCAAGGATCTTTTGCGTAGAGCAGGATTTGCACTGACTCACAGCAGTAGATTCGACATCATCATAGAATACTTTATAGAAGAAGAAAATTATAATATATTTGAGATAAATGAAGCTTTATTTGCTTTTGATGAGAAGCTGCTGGGCGTATAGTTGTTACCGCTATCTCTTTATATATTCATAGCAACCAGCAGGTTGTATCTATCATAATTTGTCGCATAGAATGCGACCTCTCTTTTTTCTGTAAGTGTTATCCTCAGTTCAACGAAACATAATATCGAATGGAGGATTTCAGAATGAGAAAAGGATTGACCGAGTTGGTGTTTATTTTAGACAGAAGTGGTTCTATGAGTGGTCTGGAAAGCGATACCATTGGCGGCTACAATGCCATGTTGGAGAAACAGAAGAAAGAACCTGGAGAGGCAATAGTCACTACTGTGTTGTTTGATGACCAGTATGAGCTGTTACATGATAGAATCTCTCTAAAAGGCGTCATGCCTATTACTGATAAGGACTATTTCGTAAGAGGGACTACAGCTCTTCTGGATGCCATGGGAAAAACCATAAACAAGATTGGGAATGCACAAAGGCACACTGTTGAAGAAGAGCAGGCTGAGCATGTAATGTTTGTTATTACTACTGATGGTTTGGAAAACTCCAGCAGAGAATTCACTCTAAAGACTGTTAGACAGCTGGTAGAGAGGCAAAAAGAAAAATTTGGATGGGAGTTTTTATTCGTGGGAGCAAATATTGATGCAATCGATACTGCGGGTCAGTTCGGTATAGCAAAGGAGAGAGCTGTAAATTATCATGCTGACAGTGAAGGTACAGGGCTCAATTATGAAGTTCTCAGTAAAGCAGTAAGCTATTTTCGCACCAATCATCATGTTTCAGAAGACTGGAAGGACGAAATTGAAGAAGATTTCAAAAAACGAGGTTGAGACACAGACTGAGGAAACTGAGAAACAGACTCCAAAAAACTAATTGACTTTTATCCGTACATTGGCTATAATTATTTCATTGCCAATTCATGCGGATATGGCGGAATCGGCAGACGCGCTAGATTCAGGTTCTAGTCGAAGCAATTCGGTGGAGGTTCAAGTCCTCTTATCCGCACCATCGCTCAAGCCTTTGTTTATACGGCTTTGGGCGATTTTTATTTGCCATTTTACAAAGATTTCAGCAAATTTACTCATTTTATGGTAATATATGTTTAAATATAGTGACTTATATAAACAAAGGAGTATAGTTCAATATACAAGGTTCGAGGCTAACGGTTCTTTTAGGGTGGAGGTACTTGAGATGATTGACAAAATATTAAACTTTATAAAAAAATTTTTGTCAACATCCATATCAGATGGTTGTAAATTTGAATATGACTTGTACATCAATAAGATTAATATAGTAAAGGCAAAAATAACAGCAATTACATTTATTGTTTTAGAAGTCATGATGATCGTGACTCATTACATCACAAACAAGGACAAGCTTTTCGATGTACCTTACATATATTATGGATCTATGTATATCACAATTCTACTGGCAATGATAGCATTTTTAGTAATTTTTACCAGATTGGGAACTGATGTGCCTCAAAACATAGCTGGCATTCGCTATGCTGGGGTTTTCTTTATCAGCTTTATATTGATGTGGTGCGCAGGAATATCGTTGTTGGATCAATTAACAAGTGGACAAGTTATTGTATATATTGTAGCTATTATAGCAACAGCGATTACTCCATTAATCAGCCCAGTTGCATTATTGCTGATATATTTGCTCATCCATACTTTGTTTCTTATATTAATGCAATATTTTCAAGAATCTGCAGAGTTGTTGTTCATGAATTCTATCAACACTTCTACATTTGTAATAATGTCATGGGCAATTTCTTATATGCGGTATAAAAAGCTGATTGAGGAATTTAATACTAGGAAGATCATGCAGGAAAAGAACGAAGAATTAAATTTGATCAACTTACAATTACAGGAAGCTAATCAAAAGTTGGAAATACTATCCAGGACTGACAGTTTAACTGGAGTTTTTAATCGCTTAAGTTTTGAAACTAGATTTGAAGATGAATGGAGCAGGTGTAAACGTCATTCAATACCATTATCACTAATAATAGTTGATATTGATTTCTTTAAGGAATTTAATGATAAATATGGGCACCAAGCTGGTGATTATTGCATAAAACAAATTGTGGGGGTTCTTACAGCTTGTGCAAAGCGTTCTACAGATATGGTGGCCAGGTTGGGAGGAGAGGAATTTGTCATACTGCTTCCCCATTCCAATAATGAAAATGCCTTAAAACTTGCTGAACAAATGAGAAATGGCGTAGAAGAAGCAGCTGTACCACATTTGTACTCTGACATTTCAGATTATGTAACAATCAGTTTGGGGATTAATACAATAATCCCTTCAAATGAATCATCTATTGATGAGTTTATAAATAACGCTGATAAAGCTTTATATAAAGCGAAGGAAAGGCGTAATTGTTCGGTATCCGCTGCACAAGCAATCCTTCTTATTTGTTTTCTGTTTTTTTGACTGCCTTATGTTGATTATACTGTAAAAGTTGAGTTTTTTACAGTATAATCATGACACAGCTTTTGTCTGTATGAAATCACAAGTCAGTTTACAGACAATAGGGGATTGAAAATGGAAGGAGTATTCAATGGACAAGAGGGTACCGGCAGAAGAACTCGCCAATAGGATGGAAGGCGGTCTGCTGCTTGTATAAATTAAAGTAAAGTGGTAGTATATTTATCAAATGTTATGAACAATCAACTTTGGACAGGAGTAAATTTAGATGAAAAGACAAAAGAGAGTTGCAGCTGTACACGATATATCCTGTTTTGGAAAATGCTCACTTACAGTAGCCCTGCCTGTTATTTCGGCAGCAGGCATTGAATGCGCTGTGGTTCCTACAGCAGTATTATCTACCCATACAGGTGGGATTGACGGCTTTACATTTCACGATTTAACAGATGAAATTATTCCCATAGCAGAGCATTGGAAAAGCTTGAATCTGGACTTTGATGCCATATATACAGGTTATCTTGGTTCTTTTGAGCAATTGGACATTGTATCCAGGTTATTTGAACTTATAGGAACTAAGGATACCCTGAAAATAGTAGATCCGGTTATGGCCGATAATGGTGTTCTTTATAAGTCCTTCTCCCGCGATTTTCCAAACGGCATGAAGAAACTATGCAACAAAGCAGATATATTGATACCTAATATTACTGAGGCAGTTCTTATGCTTAATGAGCCATATATGGAGGGACCTTATACTGTTGATTATATAGAGTCTCTACTGAAAAAACTGGCTGATATGGGAGTTAATCAAGTAGTGCTCACGGGTGTGCACTTTGATGAAAAACAGCTTGGGATTGCCACCTATGACAAAGACTCCAATCATTTTGGTTATTTCTTTGAAGACAGGATAGAAGGATATTATCATGGCACAGGGGATGTATTTGGCAGTGCCTTCACAGCAGCAATTCTTAAGGATTTCGATCTGACTGAAGCAGCTGCAGAAGCTGTAAAATATACTGTTGGCAGCATTGCCAGGACGCGGGCTGCAGGTACAGACGTACGCTTTGGTGTAGATTTTGAAAGCGGCCTGGGTGAGTTTTCCAACCGTATGACCAAAAGCACGGTCTTCAGCTCTAACTGAGAAGCATCATGCTAAAAGCCAACAGACTGGATAATGAAATTGATAATTTAAGCGCAGCAAATCTATTGCATAATTTAAGGCAGACAGGGGTGAGGAAAGAGATGAGCAGGGGGAATCCGGTAATTAGAATAGAAGGTCTGACTAAAGTTTTCCGGGGACCGGATGGTGAATTTTCTGCACTGGAAGATATTAATCTGGAGATCTTCAGAGGAGAGATATTCGGCATTATTGGCATGAGTGGTGCTGGAAAGAGTACCCTCGTAAGGTGCATGAATTTTTTAGAAAAGCCTACCGAAGGGACTGTATATTTTAATGATCAGGATTTGTCTACTCTGAGTAAAAATGAATTGTATAGGGTTCGGCAGTCCATGGGGATGATATTTCAGCAATTCAATCTTCTCATGCAAAGGACCGTTTTGAGCAATGTCTGCTTCCCCTTGGAAATCGCAGACATAGATAAGAACAATGCAAGGGAAAGAGCGAAGGAGCTGTTGTCTCTTGTTGGCTTGACGGATAAAACATATGCCTATCCTGCTCAATTATCAGGAGGCCAAAAGCAGAGGGTTGCCATTGCCCGTGCCCTTGCCACCAATCCCCAGGTTCTCCTGTGCGATGAAGCAACCAGTGCTTTGGATCCGGCAACCACACGGGATGTGCTTATGCTTTTGAAAGATATCAACAAGCGGATGGGTATAACCATTGTTGTAATCACCCACGAAATGAGGGTAATAGAGGAAATCTGCAATCGAGTATCCATTATCGATAAAAGTCGGATTGTGGAAGAAGGCAAGGTTGAAGATATTTTTACAAAACCTGCAACAACAGCTGCCAAGCGGCTTGTATTTCCGGAAGAACACTCCATGGAAGCTCTATCCGGTACTCGTTGCTGCCGGATAGTATTTGACGGAAATTCTTCATTTGAACCCATTATAGCAGGAATGGTGCTTGATTTTCGGCAAACCGTTAATATAATGTTTGCCGATACCAAGAACATTGATGGCAGAGCTTTTGGACAGATTGTCATACAATTGCCCGACAATGAACTGACTGCCAACAGAATGATGGAATATTTGCGAGCAAAGAACCTGACTGTAGAGGAGGTAGATGGCTATGTTTGATTCAGCAGTGTGGAGCATGATAGGGCGTGGAATATTGGAATCTTTATACATGACTCTGGTGTCCACCTTTTTTGCATACATGTTAGGTCTGCCACTGGGAATAATCATGGTTGTTACAGATAAAGATGGGATTTATCCGCTAAGGACATTTAACTGGATTTTGGGTCTGATTATCAACATTCTTCGTTCTGTTCCATTTTTAATCCTGTTGGTTGTGGTAATTCCAATAACCAGAATTATAGTCGGTACTACCCTTGGTTCAACTGCAACTATAGTACCTTTGGTGATTTCAGCCGCTCCCTTTATTGCAAGGTTGGTAGAGTCATCTATGAAGGAAGTTGACAAGGGGGTGATTGAGGCTGCTCAGTCCATGGGAGCCTCATCCATGCAGGTTATCACCAAGGTTTTGCTGCCGGAAGCTCGTCCTTCCTTATTGGTAGGCAGTGCTATTGCAGTAACTACCATATTGGGATATTCAGCAATGGCCGGTTTTGTTGGTGGTGGTGGATTGGGAGACATAGCAATTCGTTATGGATACCATCGTTATCAAACAGATATTATGTTGGTAACCGTTGCTTTACTGGTAATAATTGTACAAGGGTTCCAAGCAGCTGGAATGAGGTTGGCAAGAATTGGTGACAAGCGTATTTAGTTCTATTATTTTATATAAGAGATTACAAGAGCAATTATAGGAGGTCAAAAAAATGAAAAAAATATTAACTTTTGCCCTGGTGTTAGTTTTGTCTTTGTCCTTGTTGGCAGGATGTACACAATCAGAAGACAGCAAGAAAATTATCGTAGGAGCTTCTACAACCCCCCATGCAGAAATTTTGAAAGTGGCTAAGGAAATACTGGCAGCAAAGGGGTATGAGTTGGAGGTTAAGGAATTTACAGACTTTGTTCAACCTAATGTAGCTTTGGAGAGTGGAGAGTTGGATGCCAACTATTTCCAACATAAGCCGCATATGGATGAATTCAATGAGAAGAATAACGGCAATCTTGTATCTGTTGCAGCAATCCATTATGAACCCCTGGGACTCTATCCTGGAAAAACCAAATCTCTGGATGATTTGAAAGATGGTGCACAAATTGCTGTCCCTGGTGATACAACCAATGGAGCTCGTGCTTTACTTTTGTTGGAAGCCAATCAGTTAATAAAGATAGATCCGGACGCAGGCTTTGCTGCTACAGCCAATGATATTGTTGAAAATCCCAAGAATCTGAAAATTATAGAAATTGAAGCAGCTCAGCTGGCAAGATCCCTATCTGATGTGGATATGGCAGTTATCAATGGAAACTATGCCATTCAGGCAGGTTTGAATGCTCTCACCGATGCACTGGCTAAAGAGGAACAGGATTCTTTCGCAGCGGATCATTATAAGAACATCGTAGCTGTAAAGGAAGGTCAGGAAAACAGTGAAAAAATTCTAGCTTTGGTAGATGCACTAAAAAGTGACGAAGTAAGAAACTTTATCGTAGAAAAATATAAGGGTGCAGTTGTGGTTATGGATTAAGTTGTCCAGATTCCTTGTAAACTCGGAATGACAGGATTTTAAATTCGGAATGACAAGATTTAAATGTTACTGCATACTGGTAATTTCAGAAATTTTGGCGAATAAAAAGAAGAGCTGTTGTTTGAAGACCGCAGCTCTTCTTAACTTATGTTTGTTTTTCATATGTCATTCACTTCAATTATTTCTTTACCCAACTATAGTATTTGGTTTAACCTATATGGTTTCGCGTTCTTCCATAGACTTATATTCGCGAACGGGAAGAACACTCATATATGATGGGCGTATGATCTTTCCGGAATTGATAAGCTCTTCCAAGCGGTGAGCACTCCATCCGGAAATCCGGGATATGGCAAAGATAGGTGTGTACAACTCCAAAGGCAGATCCAACATGCTGTAGACCAATCCGCTGTAGAAGTCAATATTTGCACTGACCCCTTTGTAAATCCTTCTCTTTTTAGTGATAAGCTCAGCTGCCAGACGTTCTACAGTGGAGTATAATTTGAATTCATCCATCAAGCCTTTTTCTTCACTCAAGTCTTCAAGGAAGTGTTTGAGTATGTCAGCTCTTGGGTCGGAAAGAGAATAAACAGCATGCCCCATTCCATAGATCAGACCGGTACGATCAAAAGCTTTCTTATCCAATAAAGCGTTGAGATAGTCGGCTACCTGGTTTTCGTTGGATAAATCTTTAACATTTTTTTTCATATCTTTAAACATCCGTACAACTTTGATATTGGCTCCGCCATGCCTGGGACCTTTCAAAGAGGCCAGGGAAGCTGCTGTTGATGAATAGGTATCTGTAGCAGAGGAAGTTACTACATGGGTGGTAAAGGTGGAGTTATTGCCGCCTCCGTGTTCAGCATGAAGCACCAGAGCAATATCCAATATTCTGGCTTCCAGCTCAGTATATTTACTGTCGGCGCGCAGGAGATGCAGAATATTTTCAGCAGTTGAAAGATCTGCACGAGGGGTATGGATAACCAGACTCTTTCCATCATGATAATGACTGAAGGCTTGGTAAGCATACACTGATAACATTGGGAATAATGCTATTAATTGAAGGGATTGGCGCAATACATTGGGGATGGAAATATCATCTCCCTTGTCATCATAGGAGTACAGGGTCAGAATACTGCGGGCCAGTGTGTTCATCATATCTCGGCTTGGTGCTTTCATAATTATATCTCTAACAAAATTGGTTGGCAATGTACGATATTTAGCCAACATTGCTTTTAGGGATCTTAATTGCTCCTCGTCAGGCAATTCACCGAAAAGCAACAGGTAAACAACTTCTTCATAACAGGAATATCCCTTTTGAATGGAACCTTCAACTATCTTTTCAATATCATAACCCCGATAGTACAGTCTTCCGCGGCATGGGATACTTTTTCCTGTTTCATCAAGCTCATACGAAACAATTTCACTGATTTCCGTTAGACCGGTTAATACTCCTTTTCCGCTTAAATCTCGTAATCCTCGTTTTACATCAAATCTAAGAAACAATTCAGGATCTATGGGACCGTTTTGCATGCATAATTCTGCAAGACTCATAATCTCAGGTGTAATATCTGAATAACGTGCTTCAGCCATAAAATACTCTCCTTCTTCATTAAAATTTAGTTATTTAACATTTACAGCAGAAATATTCATTTTCTTATCATAATCAGCGAAGTATCGGAAAGGCACAAATACATAAGTTTGCTTGATGAGACTGCTGCCGTAAAAACCATCTCTTATTATACTCATATGTGAGCTGATAAAGAATTTATATAATATTATACTATTGCTGGCTGCAGACTGTCAAAGTCTGTTTTTGTCATTTTATGGAGAAAGTCTGTCATTGGAGTACTGAAGAGAATCTTTTATAAGAAATACATGCTTGTAATCTGTGAGCTAACAATATAAGATATAGAATGGATATTTCAAAAGAAGGGAAGATGAATAGTGACCATACTTGTAACAGGCGGTGCCGGTTATATCGGCAGCCATACCTGCGTTCAGCTGCTTGAATCAGGATATGAGGTAGTGGTGGTTGACAACCTGAGCAACAGCAAAATAGAAGCAGTTCACAGAGTAGAGAAGATCTCCAAAAAGAGATTAAGCTTCTATGAAATGGATGTTTGTGACCATTCCGCTTTGAGAGAAGTATTTAAAAAAGAAAGCATAGATGCAGTAATACATTTCGCAGCTTATAAGGCGGTAGGGGAATCTGTCAGTTTCCCTCTTGAATATTATCATAATAATCTCATGTCGACCATCGTTCTGATGGAGACCATGAAGGAATTTCAAGTAAAGAACCTTGTATTCAGTTCATCTGCTACTGTTTACGGTAATCCGGCAAGCGTACCAATCAGAGAGGATTTTCCTACATCTGCAACCAACCCATATGGTCGCACCAAATTAATAATAGAGTACATTCTATCCGATGTACATACAGCCTATCCCGATGTTAATATCGCTGTATTACGTTATTTCAATCCAATTGGAGCCCATGAAAGCGGGCTTATAGGTGAAGATCCCAGCGACATACCCAACAACCTGGTACCATATATCACACAAGTAGCAATCGGCAAGCTGAAAAAGCTGCAGGTCTTTGGAAACAACTACGATACCAAAGACGGCACCGGGGTAAGGGACTACATCCACGTGGTAGACCTGGCAAATGGACATCTCGCTGCCTTGAATAAACTGAAGGGAGATTGCGGTCTTGTGGTATACAATTTAGGTACGGGAACCGGTTATTCCGTATTGGAAATGGTTGATGCTTTTGAAAAAGCCACGGGCAGGGAAATACCATATGAAATAACAGCACCTAGAGCTGGCGATATTGCTACATGCTATGCAGATCCTTCAAAAGCTCTAGACGAGCTGGGCTGGACAGCAAAGTATTCACTGGAGGATATGTGCCGTGACAGCTGGAACTGGCAGAAAAAGAATCCCAACGGTTATGAAAAAAATACCCTAATCAGATGAACATAAATAATGATGTTTGTAATATATAACTGGAGATCAGGAGGTTTTATGAATGGACAGACCGGTGCTGGCAGTGATGGCTGCCGGAATGGGAAGTCGTTATAAGGGTTTGAAGCAGATTGATCCTGTAGGCAAAAGCGGGGAAATCATAATTGATTTTTCTCTTTATGATGCCTGGAAGGCAGGGTTTCAAAAGGTTGTGTTCATAATAAAAGAGGAATTGGAAGACAGTTTCAGGCAGGTAATAGGTGATAAGGTGTCAAAGTTTATGGAAGTGGAATATGCCTTTCAGAGCCTGGAGGATCTACCGGATGGTTATTCTGTTCCCAATGGTCGGGTAAGGCCTTGGGGAACCGGTCATGCGGTTCTGTCATGCCGAAATCTCATTAAAGGACCTTTTGCGGTCATCAATGCTGATGATTATTATGGAAAGAAAGCCTATCAACTGATATATGACTACCTGCTTAATAATCATGATGATGAAAAATATCGCTATGCGATGGTAGGATACACACTAGAAAACACTATGACTGATCACGGTCATGTAGCTCGAGGTGTATGTGAAGTCAGTGAAGATCGATACCTGGACGACATCAACGAACGAACACGTATCGAAAATCGAAACGGTAAATCTCAGTATACTTTGGATGGAGAAAATTGGACAACCATAACTGAAGGAAGCATCGTTTCGATGAATCTGTGGGGATTTACATCCAGTTTCCTTACGGAGCTGGAGAAAAAATTTCCCATATTCCTGAACCGCAGTTTGAAAGAAGATCCTTTAAAAGGGGAGTTTTTCCTTCCCAGTGTGGTAGATTCCCTGTTAAAGGAAAACAAGGCAACAGTCGAGGTTTTGCATACACCGGATAAATGGTATGGTGTAACTTATCGGGAGGACAAACCCGTAGTGGCAGCAGCATTACAACTAATGCAGGATTCGGGTGTTTACCCGCAAAAACTCTGGGAGGTTTAACATATGCGTGAATTACATCAAGCAATCATTTTAGAGGCTGCCAATGCCTTTCAGCTGGAAGGTAAAGTTCTGGGGGCACAACCCTATGGAGGAGGTCATATTAACGATACATTTGCAGTAACATGCAAAAGAGATGACAGCAGCATTAAACGATATATTTTACAAAGGATAAACACCAATGTATTCAAAAACCCTGTTCAATTAATGGAGAACATTGTAGGTGTTACCAGTTTCATAGGGAAGGTGATCCAGAAAAACGGCGGTGATCTTATGCGGGAAACTCTTACGGTAATCCCCGCAAAAGATGGCCGAAATTGGTACAAGGATACAGACAGTGGTTATTGGCGGGTCTACCACTTTATTGAAGATACCCTTACCTATAATCAGGTAGAAAACAAAAAAGATTTTTACAGTTCTGCTCGTGCTTTTGGAAAATTTCAAAGACTACTGGCAGATTATCCAGCACACACCCTGCAAGAGACCATCCCAAATTTTCATGACACAGTAGACAGGTTTGCCAAGTTCAGGGAAGCACTGGAAAAGGATGTTTGTGGACGAGCCGGGGACGTTTCTCAAGAAATTGACTTTGTTATAAATCGTGAGAAGGATACTCATCGTCTTATAGATTTACAGAAAATCGGCAAGCTGCCTCTGCGAGTAACCCACAATGATACCAAACTAAACAATGTGCTGATAGACAAGGTTACAGGAGAGGGAATTTGTGTAATCGATCTTGATACTGTCATGCCCGGGCTTTCTCTTTATGATTATGGTGACTCCATCCGATTCGGTGCTACCTATGCAGCAGAAGATGAACAGGATCTTTCTAAGGTAAATTTTGAGCTGGAGCTGTTTGAAGTTTACACAAAGGGTTATTTGGAAGTGGCAGGAGAAATACTGACCCCATGTGAAATTGAAAATCTACCCATGGGAGCCAAGTTAATGACCTTTGAATGCGGAATCCGCTTTCTGACGGATTATTTATCTGGTGACAGCTATTTCAAAATTCATAGAAAAGATCATAACCTGGATCGCTGTCGAACTCAGTTCAAGCTGGTTTCCGATATGGAAGACTGCTGGGGAAAGATGGAGACAGTGGTACAAAGGTACAGCAATAACTTGGCTGAATTGTAGGGAATACAGCGACAAAGTGCTTTTACAGCCTAATTTATACTTTATTCTTGCATTTTTATAAATATAGAGTTACAATATACTCATAATTTTTAAGCTTGTAACACCATTCATTATTTGTTACAATTATGTCATATATATTATTTATATGATATATATCAAAATATATCAGGTATATCCGGATATATTAATGAATTATAATATGAAGGTAAATACTTCATTGTTATAGTTTATATAAAACAAGGAGGAGAAAATATGAAAAAACATGCAATTAGAGGGTTGCTTGCGCTGATACTGGCCTTGTTGTTTGCCTTTTCAGCTGTAGGCTGTACTGATGATCAACCGACAGGCAATGATGCAACACCTACGCCGACACCTAAAGCAACTCCCGAACCTACTGTAGAACCAGTGGTAATACTACCCGATATTCCAGCTGACAGATACGACGCTAGCGTTACACCCAGAACGGGAAATAACGAGTCCAGTCCTCTGGTTGTTAGCACAGGAACACTGGATGGCAAATTCAGCCCATTCTTTGCAACATCTGCTTATGATGTAGATGCAACCGACTTGACACAAATAGGACTCTTGTATTACAACAAGTCCGGCGCACCGGAAGCCGGGGTTGATGTTCCCAGCTTTGCCTACAGTTTCTCACAGGACATCAGCAGTGACAATTCCACGTCTACCTATACATTTGTATTGAAGAATGGAATCACCTTCTCAGATGGGCAGCCGGTTACAGCTAAAGACGTTTTGTTTTCCATGTATGTATTAAGTGATCCCATGTATGATGCTTCATCCACTTTTTATACCATGAAAATACAGGGCTTAGCGGAATATCGTCTCCAAGCCACCGCAGATCTGCTGGAACAGTTGCAGGAACAATCTGCAGCTATTATTGAAGCTGGTATTGCAACCGGTGAAAACGGAGAGATGGTAATCAATCCTGCAGACGGAATTGCAGCAGAAGAACAGGAAAAATTCTGGAGTTACTTTGAAGCTTCAGGAGAGCGGTTCGCTCAGGAAATCATT
>ENA-UOOM01001471-UOOM01001471.1-fermentation-metagenome-genome-assembly--contig:-NODE-1471-length-22443-cov-4.478203_pt1 | contig 22443 bp, 19 predicted proteins | sample MGYA00245781_ERZ724031 | MGnify/ENA primary metagenome ERZ724031 (study PRJEB28704, sample SAMN03018317) | fermentation metagenome | biome: anthropogenic terrestrial biome; feature: soil; material... | reverse complement strand
TGAGGGATTTCTCTAACAACGGCGATAGCCATGTACGGGCGTATTTGACGCTTACCTTACAATGAATCGATGTACCAGCAAGGATGAGAAGTTTCCTGCCTCTCAATGAATTTATCATTTCATGCTTTTCTGTACATTGGTTGTTCATATATTCACCTTCGTTCTTAATTTTGTACGCAACCTCGGTACATTAATGATAATTGGTGGAGTTTCCTGCCTGACAAATCATCTATTGGAACTCAAGTTTGATTATTCTGATAACTTCAACCGAATAGCTAAGGCTTTTATTTAAATATAATCGAATTTATATCTTTGTTACCTCATATTATATTATACAATGATACCCCTTTATTTAAGTAAAATGTCTGTCTACTAAAATATGGTTCAGTTATTAATTTGACCATCTCATATACAAGTCAAATTGATACATAATTACTAACTGGTAAGAAAACTATTAAACCAATAATTCCTTTACTGTGTTTAAAATTTACTTAAGTCTGTGTTTTATATCCCATGTTTTTAGGCGGATTATGGACTTATACTAAAGGCCATAGCAAAGGTATGAGCATAAGTATCAATATACATGAGATTAGCGTAGCAGGACCTGCGTATTTTAAATAGTCACTAAATTTATAATTCGCCACCATAGACATACCAATTGTTGTGTTAGCCAAAGGGGTTGCAACAGCCATTGCTGCTGCCATTATCATTCCTACAGCAAATGCGAATGTATTATATCCTAGTTCCATGGTCAAGGGAATTGCAATCGGCAGTGCAATAGTTAACACAGTGGAATTGGATAAAAATTGTGTGAGCAATATAACAAAAATCACGAATGCAGCAAACAATGTAAAGGCAGACATATTAGTCCCAAATAAACCAATAAACCATCTTGCTAGCAAAGCTCCACCACCACTGACATTCAGACCTTCAGCAATACCAAGAGAAGAGCAAAACCAAATAGTTAGGTTCCAATTGACGCTCTTAATAGCATTCTTGTGTGTTATACAACCAGTCAAGACACAAGCACACGCAGCTAACAAGCTAACCATGGTTATGCTAAAATTAGGAATAACTGTTTTAACTACATCAGTTATAACAAAAAGTATTATGGTTAACACAAAAATAACAGCCATAATAACCATCTTTGACTTATTGGGCTCTACGATATCCATATTTTCTTCTTCATTTTCTACAGGAGACTTTTCATATTCAGGGCGATTACCCCAAATTTTCTTGCCAAGTGGGTAACCTATAAATCCAACATATAATACCAATACGCCTAAAATAGTAAATCCTGGAATCATGAACGTAAAAAAATCAAACCCATTTCCTTGACCAACATATGACTCCAGTATCCCCTGTCCAGTTAATTGCGTTGTTGAGCCAACTAAAGTTGCCGCCCCTCCAATGACAGCTGCCATTGCAACTGGCATGATAACATTCATAAAACGAACTTTTTTATTTGATGAACATACACTTGTCATAATAGAAATCATAATCGAAAGTGTAGCAATGTTGGATAAAAACGCTGATATTAATCCAGTGATAAGAGTGCCAAATATAACAATCAGTCTTTCTTTGCCTTTGGCCAAACTAATAACCTTATTTCCCACAAGCTGGGCTAACCCTGTGTCAAAGGTTGCGCGACCTACTACCATCATAGCGCAAATTAAAACTATGATTGAGTCTGCGAAATGCTTAAAACCTTGACTATAAGTTACAACATTAAATAGAACCATTGCGATCAAACCCATTAGAGCTGTTAATGCAGTGGGGAGCTTATTACTTATGAACAAAACTACACAAATCCCAAATATAATTAAACTTAAGATATCAGGTGTCATGTAACCCTCTCCTTTATAACAAGTCGGGGTCAATTAATGACACCAACATATTTTCATGTTTTTCATCTAATACAATCAAATTTGATTGCACCCATTTAACAAGTTTTCTAGCAGAGTCGGCATCAGAAGCTAACATACCTATCTCACAAACGCGCTGTTTTACATCACCACTAGATGGAATCGTTTCACCCACCTCATAGCGTTGACTAATGCTGATTATATCTGGGTGTTTCGCTATCCTATCAAGTCCCTCAAATACCGCTATAAGTCCAGCTCGAGCAGATATATACATTTGAACAGCATACTTTCCATTTAAACGATATCCATTCGAAACGCTTCCAAAATTACATACCATTATACCAGTCAAAGCAAATGTTACTAAAATCTTCATTAGATCTGTTCCAGTTGCTTTTGAAAATAAAATTTCATATTCCGTGCCTGGTAATCTTAGACCTGGATCATAAAAGCGAACGGTATCTCCATCCAAAAAACCCTGCATAAATAAAGGAGCATTTTGAATGCCAAGGTTCTTAATAAAATCCACCACTTTTGGATGCACATTTCTTAAGTATAAATCAGTTGAAAAAGAAGGTGATATTGCAAATATACACTGTTTACTCAAACCATCAGCTTCATGACCAAGATATCTGTCCCCTGTCCTAATAAGATGAGGTTCACCATTTACTACAAGATAGGACATAGAAAAGTCTTGATTTTCAGCCATATACTTTTCAATGATTATATTCCCATTACTGGATTCACTCTTGGCAAATCGAATTGCTTCTTCCGTTGTATCAACAGAATAGCATACTGTTTGCCCGCGAGAACCTCTGCTATCAACAGGCTTGATTAAAATTGGATAAACAACATTATCTTCTCTAATATCACCAATTGTATATTCAAATATCGTATCTACACTATTTTCAATGCAGAAATTTTTAAAAGCTTGCTTATCTGTTAGAATATAATGCTGTTGTTTATTACCAAAGCATGGTAGTCCTAACCTTTCACAAATTTGCTGATATGGACGTTGAGCAGGATCGATGCATACACTTAGAACTCCATCTATGTTTACAGCCTTGCATCTCTCTACTATGGCATCCACATCGGTAATATTAAGCAGCCACTTTTCATCTGCCATTTCTTTTGCTGGGGATGTCTCCATATAATCAGTAACGATTGTATATACTCCCAGTTGTTTTGCCGCCTCTACAACCTTGCAATGTAAGGATGCACCTGCAAGAATAAGGAGTTTCTTGCCTTTTAAGCAATCAATCAATTTATCGTTTGTCATATTGTAGTTATTCCATCCTTATTCATTACTCAAATTCCTAGGTACATCGATTCATAGTAGTTCATGTAATTACCGGAAACGATATTTTCCATCCATTCCTGGTTATTTAAATACCACTGAATTGTTTCTTTCATTCCTTGCTCAAATGTATAAGCTGGTTGCCATCCGAGCTCTGTAGTTATTTTAGCATTATCAATTGCATATCTTCTGTCGTGACCTGGTCTGTCTTTTACATACTTAATAAGGCTTTCTGACTTTCCAAGAGTACTGATAATAAGTTTAACTATCTCTATATTTGCTTTTTCATTATTTCCGCCAATATTATATACCTCACCGCTTTTGCCTTTATGCAGCACAGTATCAATAGCAGAACAGTGATCCGAGACATGCAGCCAGTCTCTCACTTGCATGCCATCACCATAGACAGGCAAATCTTTGTCTTTCAGACAATTATTTATCATTAGGGGTATCAGCTTCTCTGGAAATTGATAAGGACCATAGTTGTTACTGCAACGTGTAATATTAACCGGCATACCAAACGTTTCATTATAGGCTCTCACAATCAGATCAGCACCTGCCTTTGAAGCAGAATATGGGCTGTTTGGCATAAGTGGCATGGTTTCAACGAACATGCCTGTTTCACCAAGTGCACCATAAACTTCATCGGTAGACACTTGCAGGAATTTTACTCCGGGTTTGTACTGTCTGCAGTACTTGTCATTGGGATTTATTTTCCAGTGTTGCTTGGCAGAATCCAACAACACTTGCGTGCCTATGATATTTGTTGTTAAGAACACTTCTGGCTCTTCAATACTTCTATCAACATGGGATTCAGCTGCAAAATTTACTACTGCACTGACATCGTAAACTTTAAAGATATCCTCCATCTTATCCCGGTCCCTAATATCAGCTTTTATAAAAGTGTAATTCCTGTTTTCCGCACTGTCTTTTAGGTTCTCCAAATTACCTGCATAGGTTAAGGCGTCGACATTAATGATCCCATATTCAGGATATTTCTCCAACATCACCCTTATGAAATTACTGCCTATGAACCCTGCGCCGCCTGTTATCAGTATGGATTGCATGTTTCCTTCACCTCGTATATCATTTGTTCACACCTCATTCAGTAAGGACAGAATGTATTGACCATAGTCTGTCATCTTAAGGCTGTCACCAACATCTCGTAACTGATCATCGTTGATAAAGCCCCGCCTCCAGGCGATCTCTTCCAAACAGGCAATGTAGAATCCCTGTCTGGACTGAACAGCCTCAATATACTCAGCTGCCTTAAGCATTCCTGCCGGTGTGCCTGTATCCAGCCATGCCATTCCCCTTCCCAATAGAACTACACTCAAATCTTCCTGTTCCAGATAAGCATTGTTAATGGAAGTGATCTCAATTTCACCTCGGGCAGATGGCTTAACATTTTTAGCTATTTCAATAACACGATTGTCATAGAAATACAAACCAGGGACAGCATAATTGGATTTGGGTTGTTTCGGTTTTTCCTCTATGGATACTACCTTTCTATTCTCATCGAACTCTACAACACCAAATGCTTTGGCATCTTTCACCGGATAACCGAAAATAACTGCACCTGCTTCTGAATCAGCTGCTTTCCTTAATACCTTCGTAAGATCCTGACCATAGAAGATGTTGTCTCCTAATATGAGACATACACTATCATCACCAATAAAATCCTCTCCCAGGATAAAGGCATCTGCCAAACCTCTTGGCTGCTCCTGTACTTTATATGAGAACTTGACACCCAGTGAAGATCCATCGCCTAACAGCTTCTCATAAAACGGTGTATCTTCAGGTGTTGAAATTATTAGAATATCTTTAATCCCAACCAGCATCAATACGGATAATGGATAATAAATTAATGGTTTGTCATAGATTGGCAGCAATTGTTTTGATACAGCTTGTGTTATTGGATACAAGCGGCTTCCTTTGCCTCCTGCAAGTATGATTCCTTTCATCGTCGCCCTCCTACTTTATTATGAATTCACAAATTTTATCTACTTCTTCTAAATCTAATTCAGCGTATAATGGTAATGTCAGAACTCTTTCAGCTATATGTTTAGCTACAGGTGTGTCGTTTTCATTAAATTGGTTTTTATAGCATTCAAAACTATTGGTTAAAGGATAAAAATATTTTCTAGCAAATATACTGTGGGACTTTAGCTCATCAAACACTTCATCTCTGGTTTTCTTATAACCATCAAAGACAAGTGGGAAATATGCATAATTGCTCTTTATCCCATCTTGTACCCCTGATAATTTAATTCCTTCTATGTCTATCAAATTTGAAATATACCTTTCTACAACGGTCTTTCGTTTAGCTATCTCTGAATCTACATGTCTGAGATTGCATATGCCCATGGCGGCTTGGAATTCATTCATCTTGGCATTCCCACCAACATGCTCAACGGTTTCGGGATCACTAATTCCAAAATTTTTTATCGAATCAAGCTTTGGTTTTAGTGATGGGTCTTTATATGTAACAGCTCCACCTTCTATGGTGTGAAAAACCTTGGTTGCATGAAAGCTGAACATAGATGCATCTCCAAAAGTTCCAATACCTTGCCCGTCTACTGTTACTCCGAAGGTATGAGCTGCATCGTAAATAACCTTTAAGTTATATTTTTGAGTTATGGCATCAATTGCTTTTACATTACAAACATTGCCATAAACATGAACAGGTATGATAGCAGAGGTTTTCTCGGTGATTAAATTCTCTATCTTGTAAACATCGATTGTATAATCATCTCGATTAATATCACAAAACACAGGTGTAAGACCATTCCGAACTATTGCGTGGGTTGTCGATGCAAAGGTAAATGGGGTTGTTATGACTTCTCCAGTCAAATTCATGGCCTCAATAGCAGCTTCAAGTGCTAAGTGCCCATTTGTGAACAAAGTGAGATTTTCCACTTTTAAATAGTCGACAAGTCGAGACTCCAGGGTTTTATGCTTGATACCCATATTTGTAAGCCAACGGGTTTTCCACAGCCCTTTGATCTCTTCAATATATTCTTCCATGTCCGGCATGGACGATTGTGCTACATTGATTGACAAATTTCAAACCTCCGATTAAATTTTCTTTATCATATGGATAGACTTTTCTTTAGCTTCTTCAAGGTAAATAAAACCATACTTTTTATAGAATGACAACGCATTGAGATTTTCCTTTTGAACTTCCAGCTTTAAATATTCCATTTTCTGCTCTTTCGATTTTTCACAGCACATATCCAGAAGTTTTGTCCCAATTCTTTTCTTTCTGGCTTCAAGATGAACCCCGATAAATGATATATAGGCTGTCCGGCTGACTAAATCATTTGCATAAAAAGAAATAAAACCCAATATTTTACTGCTTTTAGCCACATAAACAAAAGCATTATCCGACAGCTTTTTTGCATAACTTTCCAGACTGTCTACTTTGCTTGTTATTGGAGGTGAAAATACAGTATTAAACTCATGAAGCAGATTAAGGATTTCTGAAGCATCTTCAATTTGTTGAATTACAATTGGCTTACCGGGATCTATCTCCACGATTTCAATATCCTTATGTGATAAAATTCCAAACCTTTCTCGAAACAAGCTCCCCGGCGCCTCTTTTCCCTGGACCCAATTTATAATGGCTTCAGGTAAATTTACTCCAGCAGCATGGCTGAAAGGATATCCCCCGCCAAAACGGGCATTCATTTCAAGCACATAAGGGAAGCCGTCAACCATAAAAACATCTACATCCAGGTTTCCAATATGACCAAGCTTCCTGCTTATAACTTCGCCTAATTTCTTTAGCTCCAAATGGTTTACTGTTTCTGCGCAATCGGTTTCGCCCGCACGCATTGCATGCTTTAACTTAACTATCGTATTTTTATAGTTTGCATTTAGATCATTTATAATATCGAGTCCATATTCCTGACTATCCAGTTTCTCCTGAATGATAACAGCTTCTTCAGGCTTCCCCTGAGATTCAAAATTCAAATAACTCTCTCTTATACTTTTTAAGGTTTTATCGAATAACACATGCAGTTCTGCTTCATTATCTGCTTCAAAAACACCTATAGATCCCATTCCCCACCTAGGTTTTATAATGACAGGGTAAGCAATTCCGCCATTCTTCAGTGCAGAAAGAGCTTCTTCCAGGGAAGTACAGGTTCTCGGTGCGTGAAATTCGTTATCTGTAAGAAACTGATATGTTTTTGCTTTGTCATTACAGATGTCTATGACAGACTTTGCTGAAACAACAACCTGGATGCCAAGTTTGCAAAAATCTTCTCTGTTCTCAGCTAAAACCGGCAAATCTATATCAAACAAAGGGATAATGGCATCTATCTTATTTTCCTGACAGTAGGACATCAGAAACGGGATATACTCTTTTTCATTAATCAAGGGCGTTACAACAGCTTTGTCTGCTGCAGTAAATGCTGGTGTTGTTGCGGAGCTGTTAGAAACATGTACCTTACCGGAATCCCCTAAAACCTTCTTGAAATATTTGACTAAATAAGTTCTCCTGCCTACTGATGTTAACAGTATATTCACCTGACTACCTCTCTTCTGTAAGCAAATCATCAAAAAACAATGGAGTGCCGCCTGTATGTATGAAGAGAATTTTTGCATTGCCAATATCTTTCTCTTTTACATATTCTGTCATGCCAAGGAAAGCCTTCCCGGTATATGTTCGATCGAGAGGGATCCCATCAAGGCTTAATACGAGTCTTATCATATTTATTATTTCAGCACTGTATTTTCCGTATCCGCCGCAAATATATTTGTCTGTAAAAATAATCTCGCTGTCAATAGATTCTGAACTACTATCAATACCTGCAAAACAGCTGTCATTAAGAGAAGTCACAATATTATTGAGTATATATGCTTTGCCTCTCTCTTGACTTCGCGCTATGGATATGCCGACAATATCCTTACTGTCATTATTTTTTAATTTCCCACAGATAAGCCCGGCTTGAGTAGCTCCGGTTCCCGAGGCATGGAAAATATAATCAAAATGCACATTATATTCTCCCTCGTAATGGAGTATTTCCTCATATGCCTTAACATAAGCCTGAACAGCTGTCTTTTCATTCCCTTTTCCATATTTGTTTCCATAGATATAATATGGATTGAGTCTTTTGTCCTTACAGTCATTCATTACAGCCTCTATGGTATCAGCCACATTATCTCTCGTACAGGTGATTATCTCTGCTCCCATTTGTTCAACAATCCGGCTGTTACTGGTGTCAATTCTTTCTCCAGAGTCATCTGCCGGGGACACAATAAAACATGGTATGTCCAATGCTCTGCCCATGTTTGCAATGACTCGGTTGAGATTGGATCTGCTGTTTCCATAGGAAATAACACTGTTGAATCCCTTAAGCTTCATATCTTTAAAATACTCATGGGCTATTCTGACCTTGTTGCCTCCAAAGGAAAATGGTATCAGATCATCTCTCTTGATATAAAATCGATTGGAATGATCGGTATAGTTTAATGGCAGAATTGGGGTAGTTGTAATACTATCACGTATATTTCTCACTTCTTATCAGCCCTTGTTATTAGTTCTTTAAATGTTGCGATTAAGTAGCTGTAGCTCTCAATTTTAAATATCTTTGCCAGGCAGACATAAACTATAATTCCTGTTAAAATTTGAAACAGCAGCTTCTGCCAGGATAGAAGGTTTAATAAATTGAACAAATAGACAATCGCACCCATAAGTACAGAGATAAGCAGAGCCGGAATAATATCTTCCCATTGCTCTTTATAGCTGTAGTCAAGCAGTTGTTTATTAGGATGAGCGTTAATAAAAGATGAAATAATCCCACTGATTACTACTCCCAAAGCAATAGCATAGACACCAAAAGGCATGCTGATAATAAGGATTATCAGACTGATAACTTTCTTAATGATTTCCAACTTCAAAAATATGTCGCTTCTACCCAGAGCATTAATAGCTTGTAAATTTGCTGTATGAATTGGTATTAGGGCATATGATATGCAAAATAACTGCAGAAAAGGTACTGCAGGCAGCCATTTTTCTGTCAATATGATATCCACCAAAGGTTCTGCTACTATTGCCAGACCTATCATCATAGGAAAAATCAAAAATGAACTGGTTAGTATGGAACGCCTTACCATCTGTTTCAGCCTCAGTTTGTTATCCTGATGGGCAGACAAGGTCGGCAGCATCACCGACTGGATGGAGCCGTTAATATTTGTTACTATAACTTTTGGAAATTGCTCTCCTCTGTTATAGTAACCAAGCATTGATGAGCTGTATACTCTGCCAATGATTAGAGTTCTGATATCCATACTCAGTGCACTGATCAAAGTTGATACCAACAGCTTCCAACCAAAGGAAAAAAGAACTTTAATTTTTTCGAATGAGAAAACCAGTCGAGGTCTCCATTTTACAGTAAACCACATAATTATTGTAACGGATATCTGATTAACCAATAGCTGCAGAACAAGTGCCCAAACACCTAATCCACTAAGAGCAGAGGCTATGCCGGTAAATCCAGAAAGAATTATTGCTCCCAAACTGCTGTGAAACAACTTTTTAAACATCATTTTTCTGGCAATGTATGCGTTTTGAATTGAATTGAATGCACCAAATATCAGTGATATGGATATAACTCTAAGTACTGGAACAAGTATTGGATTCAGGTAATAATCCGCTATGAATGGCGCAGCAACAAATATTACGATATACAAAACTACAGCTACAGTAAGGCTTAAATATAATACGGAAGAAAAATCTTCTTCATCAGCATCTTTTTTTTGTATAAGTGCAGTATTGAATCCGCTTTGGACAAAAACCTGGGCTAGAGAAATAAACACCATCACAATTGCAATTATCCCAAAATCCTCTGGTAACAACAACCTTGCCAGTATAATTTGGACTACAAACTGTATCCCCTGTGAACCCCCCCGTTCCAGTAACTTCCATACAAGTGATGATAAGACTTTCCCCTTCACATTTACATTTTCTTTCAAAACTGCTTCCTCATTTCATTGCTGCATCAAAAACTTTACGCCACAATTCAACTTTCTTTTCTTTGTTTAGAACATTCTCCATGATGTACTTTCGGCCTTGATTGATTTGTACCGGCTTTGTAAAATCATCATAACTCAGATTCTTAATCTCGCTGCAACTGCTTATACTTATACCTTCCGAATGAAAGAATTCATACATAACAGAACCTTCGGGCATATACAACTTTTTCCCCATGTATATCAGTGGATTTATGTTGCCTAAACCTATTTGACGGTGAGTATTGAAAACTGCTATATCAATTTCTGATAGAAACTTCATATAATCCTGCTTGTTCATAATTGAACGTATATATACAACTTTATCCCCATATAATTCTACAGCTTTTTTTTCAACTAAGTTACCATATTCCATATCACCATAACTCAGTGGAATATAAATCCTTATGTTTTCATCTTTATATCTAAACAAATCCTCAAGCACATCAATATGGTTCAGCACCTTTGTACTCGAATGCCCGACCATAATATTAATTGTTTCGTTATTTGCAATCTTTTGTTCCAGCAGAGGTAATGCCCGCTGCTCCTTATATATTGGATTATCCAGTGCACCTGTGTATGAAGCATAGTAAGTACAGGCACCGGTATCATATACTTTTTTAAAGTAATCTATATCAGGAGGAAAAATCCCGACAAAGTGCTTTATACCCTTAATGAAACGATAGTTAATCATCTCTTTTAGTCTTGACTTAATTGACTTGCTACTGCTGTACTTATATAAATCACCACCCCAGGCAACCCAAATGATACTATTCATTAATTTTGGTGTGAGTAAAAACTTGATTTTGTTTAATGTTGTTAACTGAAGTATTGAGTGCAGGATTATTTTATCAAAACCATCTGCAATACTAATTAATTTATCATATGAAATAAAAAATACATTTTGCTTCAGCTCATTGTCATGCAATTCATCTGCAGTGCAATTAATTGCAAATTCATGGGATTCCTTTTGCGGTAAACTGCTGAAGTTTTCTTTTGCGAATTTTATAAATGTACTTGAAACAACCAGGTTTACCTTTGGAAATACATGCAGTATTCTCATCTTTACTCCTTTATGCAGAAAAATTTATTACTGTAAGCATATCGAAAAAGATATCAGCTAATTATTTACAGTTTCTAAAAGCTGTATGGCAATATTCTTTGGGTCAAAATAAGGAGACGGCTCAAACCTTCTGTCCATGTTTATAATTTCATTTACTGCATTTAATATACTGATTTCATAATTTTCGCACATGACATATCGATTAAATCTTTTAAAATATTCCCGCATTTGTTCCTTTTTCTCACCATCCATAATGATTAGGATAGGTTTGTCCGTAGCAGCATAATGATATATCTTTCCAGGTATTTGTGCCCCCTTTATATTCAGGATACATACCAAAATATCACATTTTGATTCTCTTTCGTCTACTTCCTTTTGCGTGATCCTTGGATAAATTGATATATGGGATTTCGGTTCAAGTTTCAAATCCGAATTCCCGGCAATTACCAGTTCATATCCTGTTTTTTCCTTCCTTATGGCTTCATACAAAGGTCTTATGTCTCTTTTACGTGATGAATAGTCTCCAAAATACCCCAACCTCGTTTTGCTGTAAGCCTTGTCAATCTTACTTTCTTTCCGGCTGCTATAAGCTATAGGTACAAAATGCATCTTGTTTGCAAAATATTTAAATTCTCTTTGCTGCTCTTCCAGAGTTAAAGGTGAAACATAAACAATACTGTCAGCACAAGAGAATAATTTTGTTTCTTTTCTTTTAATATATGAATTGGGCAAAATACTCCTATTGCTTATATCAGCTGCCATAGGGTCTCCCCAATATTGTATCCATTTCCCATATCGAATTCCCTGCTTGATAAGTCTGTTTACAGCATAGTGAGAGCTCTTGGGATCTGATGAAGATATGATGATGTCGTAATATGATTTCGGCAGTATATCAAGCTCTGCTGATTTTGCTATTTGTATCGTATTATCATATACACTCAACCTGTGGTACAGATACCTGATTGTTGGTAATAAGCTTTTTCTCAGCCTTCCTGCCAGATTGTCCCTGTGCTCAACTAAAGAATTATACAGCTTATTGTTTCCTATATAGAATATCTCAGTACTGTCATATAAGGATAATACCTCATTATTATCAGTAAAAGCCTCAATTTTTGGAATTGTTAATATATCAACCTCATTATTGTTCAATAACAAACCTTTTATGAGAGCATTGTTTCTTAAGACTGCGGAAGCGTTTGCTTCCAATGGCGCCAAACTTACAAACAATATTTTCATGTATTACATCCTTACATAACAAATTTTAGAACTGTGTATAATAAACCCATACAAATAACTGCAATCCAAGCTGCAAATAACAGAACCCTGCTGTCATTTATTTCTATGCTTTTATAACCATCTACTGCAACAGCAACAAGAAATGGAAAGTAGAGTATTACATGTCTGAAAGTAAATGTAGCAATAATTACTGCCAGAAAAAAGCTTAAAAACGAAATAGTCAGCCAGTCAAATCCCACTCGTGCAATCCTTCTTAGAATAAAGGGAATCGCTAAAATTTGTGCCAAAACACCCAGGTAAACTAAAAAAGTTATGATGTCAAGTAAAATTTTTGTCGGTTCTTTGAAAAGCGTAAGGAAATTGGGAAAGGGGCTGATAAGGGCATATGCTGCTCTCAGGAAGACTCCAGCAGGAAGCAGGGCTTGAGAAAACACAATTCTACTCAACCCATCCGAGCCCGATAAAACATAGCTTGTGTAACCACTTATATACTTCCCAATATTCAGACCTTCTACTGCATTGGTCAGTATCAATATAGGTACCAGGGCAATTATAATATTTCTTTTTTTAATTTTATATATTTCACTTATGACCAGTAAACTTAGTACGCCCGAAAATGCAAGTGAATTTCTCCTGGTAAAATACATGGTAAATATAAAAAATACCAATGCGAGCAGATATAGTATTGTTTTTCTTCGAAAATGCCTGCTGCCTCTTGCTCTTAGTATTCTGTCGACCAGATAAGGTATGGCAAGTATTTGCAGCAAATTAAATGTATCTCTAAATATATAGGAATTTATATATTGAATATTAGGAGTCAAAGCAAAAAATGCTATACTTATTAAGATTTTTTGCTCATTCAGTTTTGTATACTTCCTTAAAAAATACTCCATTATAAAGCATACCCAGATCAACAGGTAAATATTTACTATTCTCGGCATGAATGTGCTATAACCGTCAAAAAAACTTGACAGCCTGATCAGCAGCGAAATATACACTGCAAAAAAAGGAGAATTGTGGAACTGTCCTATTATCCCGGACTTCACAACCCTATATGGATTCAGCATATTTGCATTGTAAACGTCATGCCCCCATTCTTCATATTTCATGTCATCGGAGCCGCCTGCATAATAAGGCTGCCCATAATACAACTCGTTGCCGTAGTATACTAAAAACATGAAAATCAGAGAAACAATGAAAATCAGAGAGTATGTCTTTACTGCTTCATGATCCTTTTTCAATAGAAATGGTATTGTTATTGATGCAAGCAGCCATTGTAAAACAAACACTGAAAGTGATAATGTTAAAATAGAAGATAATAATATAAAAATCAACATTACCAATCCCACTGCACCATTTTTATTTATGCTATACTGCCTGATGACATTCATATATCAGCATTCCTTTACCACAAATCTGCGACAGCAAATAATTTTGCTGTTCCTGCTCGATTTTTTATTAGCATTATGTCCGAATTATCACTTGCATAGAATATCTGCTATTCTCTTACATGCGAAACCATCGCCATAAGGATTGCTTGCATGACTCATCTTTTCATACACATCCTTATCTTCCAATAACTGCCTGAATGCAGCATAAATAACTTCCTCATCGGTTCCTACCAGCTTCAGAGTTCCTGCAGCAATACCTTCCGGTCTCTCAGTTGTATCACGCATTACCAGTACAGGCTTGCCCAAACTAGGAGCTTCTTCTTGTATCCCGCCGCTGTCCGTTAGTATTAAATAGGACTTTGCCAGGAAATTATGGAAATCCAGAACATCCAATGGTTCAATTATTCTAATTCTATTACAATTGCCAAGTATCTCATTGGCAGTCTGCCTTACCACCGGATTCATATGGATGGGATAAATCGCCTTGATATCCGGAAATTCGTCAACTATTCTTTTAATGGCCTTGAACATATGCCTCATAGGCTGACCAAGATTTTCTCTCCGATGCGCAGTTATCATGATAAGCCTGCTGTCCGAAGCCCACTCCACATGCTCATGTGTGTAATCTTCTCTAACTGTGGTTTTGAGAGCATCAATAGCCGTATTGCCCGTGATAAAAATGGATGCAGGATCTTTTCCCTCTTTTATCAAGTTGTCTCTCGACATTTCAGTCGGCGCAAAATTATACCTGGCAGTGATCCCGACAGCCTGCCTGTTAAACTCTTCCGGGTAGGGTGAATATATATTATAGGTCCTAAGCCCTGCTTCAACATGACCGATTGATATCTGCATATAAAAACAAGCCAATGCTGTTACGAATGTTGTAGAGGTATCCCCATGAACCAAAACCACATCAGGTTTTACCTCTTCTAAAACGTTCCTCATTTTATCCAGTATATTAATTGTAACATCGAATAGAGTTTGGTTTTCCTTCATAATTGAAAGATCATAATCCGGAACGACATGAAAGACCTTCAATACCTGATCCAGCATTTCACGATGCTGCCCTGTTACACAAACAATCGTATCCAGTGCTGCCCTGGTCTTCAATTCTGTAACCAGAGGACACATCTTTATTGCCTCCGGTCTTGTCCCAAATACAAGCATTACTTTTTTCTTCATTAAATTCTCCATACTCTTTTAAAGTTTATATGCACTGTCAAACGTGCAAATATTTTTAGTGTCCAATATAAGTTTATCCTTTATTAACTCCATATTATCCTTAATATGATCATGACCGACCATAATAACCAGGATTACAATTTCATTTAGAAAATCTTCAAAATTCATAAACTGGTGTTCTACTATCCTTTCCTTAACAAAAGGATCAAATACCTTAACCCCGAAAGCCAAATGCTCGTCCATTCGCTTTAACAATTGCAGAGTAGGGCTTTCCCGGGTGTCGTCTACATTTTCCTTATAGGTAAGTCCGTACAGCCCTACTTTCGAAACATCGTTGATTTTGTGCTCTCTCATTATGTCACGAATTCTGCCCAGCACATGAGTAGGCATGGAATCATTGGTTTTTCTGGCAGTTAATATTAAATTAGTCAGATCCGGATAATCACCGACTAAAAACCACGGGTCCACGGAAATACAATGTCCGCCTACGCCAGGACCCGGCTGGAGTATATTAACTCTGGGATGCTTGTTTGCTATACGAATGATTTCATACACATCCATGTTGTCCGCTCTGCAAATTTTAGCCAGCTCATTGGCAAATGCGATATTTACATCTCGATAGGTATTCTCAATGACTTTGGACATTTCAGCTGATCTGATGTCTGTTACTACAATCTCTGATTTGCAGAAACCTGAGTAAAGCTCTTTTACTTTTTCACCAATAACCACATCATCAGCGCCTATAGTTCTTGAGTTATGTTCCAACTCATAGATCATATTCCCGGGTATTATTCTTTCCGGAGCATGAACCAGGTGAATATCATGACCAATAACAAATCCTCTTTTTTCTATCTCAGGTCTGATATACCGATCAACTGTGCCGGGAGAAATGGTGGACTCAATAATCAGTATTGCCCCTTTCTCGCAAACATCAAGAACGGTGTTAATCGCAGTTAAAACATATCTGGGATCAAGCTTTTTACTGGTATACATGTATGGGGTCGGAACTGCAATAATATAAGTATCAGTTTTCTGATATTGTGTAGTGAATACAATTCCATTTTCAACTGCCTTTAAAAACAGTTCTTCCAAACCTTCTTCTTCAAACGGCAGTTGTCCCTGTGACAGCGAGTCTACCAGTTTTTCGTTCAGGTCTGTACCTATAATATCAACTCCACTTTTTGCGAACATCAGGGCAGTCGGGAGACCAATATAGCCGAGCCCTATTATATTAACACTGCGTTTCATTAACAATCCTCCGTATTTGCTGTAAAATCTTCCACTTTCGTTCTATATTGTCTATTTTCCTGCATTACTGCATCTAAAAACCTATTCCTGTCAGTATCAAAGCTTTTACTGTCAAAGTTATCCATGTATTCCTTAATTTTATACTCAACATCGTCAAATGAATTAATAACTATTCCCAGATTGTATTTTTTTATCTGTTCTGCAAGATAAGTTCCATCAAGGGCTAATATTGGTTTGCCATATTTTGCAGCATTATACAATCTATTCGGCAGCAAGGTTCTATTGTTAATAGACTCATCGGATACTAATATGTTTACCAAGTCAGTGCTTAGATATAAATTTTCTTCATCTTCCCTGTTATATCTGCCTGTCAATGTAACATTCTCTATCCCGTTAAGATCCAGATATTCTTGAATACTCTCATTTATGTATCCTTCTCCATGAAATACGATATCAATCCAGTCGCATTTCTTCAATGAACTTATCAACTCAACATTGGTTCTGTAGTTTCTGACAGACCCAATATACGCAACAGTAAACCTCTCTTTATTTCTGCAATCCTTGAGCTCTGCCAATTCTTTCGTACTTTGTATTTGCGTATTATGATTAATTACATATTTATCGCTTTCAGGCAACCATTGTTTAAAACCCGGCGAAGACAATACAGAAAATGACGAAGCATTAATAATCTTGCCAATATTGAAGTAATTGACAATTTTATTGTAATCCCTGATATCAATGATATAATTTCCCTTGAATTCCTTTATTAAAACTCGTTTTAGGAAAAATGCAAGCTGCAATCCAAAAACAATAACTTTATCATAATCAGCAGCATTCAGTATTTTTATAACAAACTTGTAATATTTATGATAATCCAGAAAACCTCTTTGGTGCCCAATCTTTGCATCTCTATAGATCAATGGATTCTTCTCATCTTCAATATGAAATCGATCCCATAGTATTATGTCATAATCCTTATTGCAGCCTTTAAGTATTCTCGTATAATTATCTACGTATGGCATGAATAAGAGATTAGAGGGGCATACTAATGCAATTCTCATGTTAACAGCCTCTCTTCTGCACTTTCAAACAGATTACTTAAAATGATTCATAATTATTTCGTAGGAATGTTTTGAAGTATAGTTTTCTACCAGATACTTCCTTGCATTTGCACCCAGTTCCCTTCCAAGCTCCTCGTCGCAAAGCTTTCTGACCAGTTCATTAAAATCCTCAAGCTTTCCACTTTCACACCAAAATCCAAACCTGCCCTTCTCGATAACCTTGCCTAAATCCGTGTTAACATCAGTTGCTGCCAGAACAGGCATGGATGCTTGCATGTACGAAAGCATTCTGGAAGGAAAGTTGGGTATTGTGAATCTCCTGTCTAGAAATATCAAGCCTGCATCACAGCTGTTCGCCAGCAATTCATAATCGCTTTTTGGCAGCTGTGCAAATAACTGAGCATTACCCGGCAATTCCATATCAAACCAGGATTTTAGCTTGTTAAATTCTGTCCCTGACCCTGCAATAATAAAATAAACATCTTCATTCTCCTTATTAGACCTTAAGCATTCAATCAGGAAGTCTATCCCTTGCGGCTTGCCAAGATTACCGCCATAAATAAACACTGTTCTATCCAAGGGAATATTATACTTTTTTCTTATGCTTCTGATCTCTTCCTGGTCTTTTTCCAAGGTTACAGGCTCTATACTATTAGGACAAACCTCAACAATATCAGGGTTTATCTCAGGATTGTTCTTTAAAATAAAATCCACATTTGCCTGCGACATACAGCCGATATAATCAGAATTTCCATAGAGATTTTTCTCTTTTCTCCTGAAGTACCAATAGACAGGACCTTTTTTATTAATCATATTCAAATCAATAGCATTTTGTGGGAATATGTCTTTGAGTAAGAGATATGATTTAGCTCCAGTACTTTTCTTTATATACTTTATTACCTTATCAAATGTAATAGGCGGCGTTGTATAAATTACCAAATCAAATTTAACATCGGACAGATATTCCCTTATTGCCTTTATATACTGCGATTCTATCCTTAATGTTGAAATACCTTTTTCTATTAATCCTGTTTTTGTTACATTGCCTATTTGCACTCGCAGCATATTTATTCCTTCTTCGACTGTATACTCCGTTCTCAAACCCAATCGCTTTTGCCTCGCACTTGCTGCATATACATGAGCCCCGCCATCTCTAAATTGTCTCAGCAAATCAGTAAATATGCCGGGGTCATTGATATCAGCCAATCCTGCAATAGATAAAAACAGAATATTCATTTAATCACACCACCGTTTACAGACTTTCCTGATGATCAGGCTTATAATTACATATCGTATTTTTAAACTTCCCGGAAGCCAAAACGGGGATTTCATCAACATATTGAATGTCTATTTCTGCATCAGATCCCAGTATTGAGCGAAGTGTATTATCAAAATCATCTTTGGAATAAATACCCTCTGCTCCATTGACCTTCAGTATATACTTTTTTTTATCTTCCTGAATAAACTGCCACTGTTTCAGCTGATTGTACTTCCTCATATGAACACTCCATGTATGAGGTGTCATCATACTGCCTTCTGTATCAAAGATTATATCAACTCTTCTTCCCTGGATATTTCTCAAAGTCTTAAGATTATTTCTATTATCATCATCGGATACAGCCAGATCACCCGTGTCATATCGAATCATGGGCATGGCAAAGTTATAGAGGTCGGTTATAACAATTCTGCCTGGTTCTCCTTTTGCGGCTGATTCATCACCAGATATTTTCAGCAGCTCAATATAATAGCTGGCTCTATTAATGTAAAAATTTCCGTAAGTCTCCTTTGTTTGTGCCAAAACTCCATTTTCCTGATTGGAATACCTATCAATAACCGGACAACCGAATACTTTGACAAGTTTATCTTTTGTATCGTCTGTTAATACTGCTGAGCTGGAAAAAAGAGCTTTAAGATTAAACATATCAGGCTTGTCTTGAAGATCATAAAGATAATTTGCAAGGATCTCATACGAAGAAGAGTATGCTAAAATACTACCTATGGACTTGTCTTTTTTTAATGTTAAGCGAATTTCTTCAAGAACACTCTTATCAAATCTTAAAATTTCTACAGGTATAACATTTTGCTTTATTCGTTCCATGAATGATTTTGGCTTTAGGAACGCCTTAATATACATGTATCTGTCTCCAAGTTTCTGGCCGGCAATATGATTGAAATATATCAACTCTGCAACAGTACGTTTTCTCTTATTTATATCCTGCTGAATTATAAAAGGTGTACCCGTAGATCCACTGGTAGACATTTCATGAGTTGTGCTGTTAAGGAAAGCATGCGATTTAAATGCATCATAATCCTCTTTAAAATCCTTTTTTGTTAGTATAGGAAATTCATTTATATTTAGATAATCTTGGTTTCTGTAAAATGGTACAGTTTTCTTTGCATGTTCCAACAGCTTCTCCAATTGCTCAGTACTAAAGCTGTCACTTTCATTTTTAGCACTAATATCTTCATAGTGTTCTTTTACTATTCCATTTCTTATTGCATCCATGCCCCAAAATAAGATTCTTCTAGCAGCCGGTCCTATCACAACTAATCACCTTAACTTCATTATACTTCATCATGTACACACCTTGATCGTAATTACCAATCACATCCCGGTTTTTTACCCCACGCAGATTATTTACAATCATTACAGGCACATTTACTCCGCACTCATATGCATGCGGGTATCCTCCACCAAAACGAGGGTTGACTTCTGAAATATAGTATTGGTCATCAAGCTTAAAAATATCTATATCAATAATACCCCTAAGCCCTGATCTCTCAACGAACCTCTTTATTAACTCAAACAGTTTTTCATCTTTCATAGACACGGATTTGTCTGTCTCACCAGCCCGCATTTTTATCTTCTCTTTCGTAAATATCGCAACAGGCTCCCCCGAAATCATATCAACATAAACATCAGCGCCGTATTCTATACCATCCATAAATTCTTGAATCATCAAATTATCGTATCTATCAAATAAAATATCAATTTCATCTTTCGTCGTTACCTTGCTTATATTAATACTTGCGCTTCCTTTTATCGGTTTAACAAAAACAGGGTATTCAATAGTGCCATTTTCTATATCAGTATAAAATAATTCTTTATCTATATAGCTCCTAATGGTCTTAAACCCATTATCCACTAAGAACTCATAGAAATCATATTTATCAAAGCACATTTCAACTACATCATAATCTGAAATAATTGGTGTCGTCCCAACCTCTAGAAATTTGTCTTTATTTTTTGCCAATAAGCTAAGCTCAGGATCTATTAAGGACAATACAGCTTTTATATTATTCTCTTTACAAATAGATAAAATAACATCTATGTACCCTTCAGCATCAATTCTCGGTACAATAAAATGCTTATCTGCTTCATATAAGGCAGGAGCAAGATTGCTACAATCTGTCGCTATAACCTGACCTTTATTGCCTAATTCGTTTTTAAAATACTGAACAATCTTATTTCTCGTACCGCAACTTAATATTAAAATGTTGGTTAAGTCATCCATCCAATAGTTCCTCCAAGTCATCAAAAAACAGTGGTGTTCCACCAGTATGAATAAACAAGATATTCTTTGACCTTATCTGATTTTTTTGATGTATTCCTGCATTCCCCAAAATGCTTTGCCTGTATATGTCGTATCTAAAGGTATGCCTTCCAGAAATAAAATGTCCTTAATTGTATCTATGATAGCAATCTTATGCCTATAGAGGCTATATTTTTTTCATTTTGATAATAGGTGTTTCACAAAAACTGCCATGCATAACTCTAATTACCCTTTGCTGATATATTCGTTAGATAATAATCCATAAACAAATCTATCAATTTTTCTATCATTGTAAAATAGGTCTTCTTTTAATAAACCCTCTTTTATAAATCCGACTCTTTCAAATAACCTTTGCGCTGCCAAGTTCTCAACCTCTGTATAAAGATATAGCTTATTTAAATTGTAGCTACTAAAGCTTTCTCTTATCAATAATTCAGAGGCTATAATTGCAATCCCTTTACCTTTGTATTTCTTATCTCCGAGTGTTATATAGAATTCAGCTTTTCTATTCTTTTTGTCTATGTTAAGCAAACCGATAATACCGGCAGGCTCACCATTGCAGATTATTGTATAGTCAGCTCTGTCTTTTCTATCTTTAACAGTGTTATACCAGGACAAAGTTCTATCTTCCCTAAGCGGTAAATCATAATGAAGAAATTGATTATTTTTCTCATCATTAATCCATTTCACTTTATACGAGATATCCTCTTCTTGAAATTTTCTTATATAGATATCCATTTTAAACCTCAATTCAAATCGGCTGATCTTGAACCCATTTTATCAGTATGAGTATAGATGCTCTCCCCGACAAATACTTTTTTTACCGTCTTTAAGAGTATCTTGAGATCCAGCAAGAGGTTAAAATTCTCTACATACTCAACATCCACAATAATCCTCTCATCCCAAGGTACAGAGTTTCTAGCTGTTACCTGGGTCAACCCGGTCATGCCCGGTCTCATCTTAAATCGATTCCTCTGGAAACCCGTGTACTCATCATATTTATGCGGATGGTAAGGTACCGGCGGTCTTGGACCCACTAAACTCATATCTCCAACAAAAACATTCCAAAGCTGAGGCAGCTCATCCAAACTGGCTGCTCTGAGGATTTTTCCTATTTTGGTTATCCGCTTGTCCCGGTCTGTCTTCACAAATAATCCATCACCAATACTCTCAGCATTTTCAACCATTGTCCTAAATTTTATAATTCTAAACGGTTTCCCATTTTTGCCAAGACGTTCTTGTTTAAATAAAACCGGTCCCTTTGATGTAAGTTTTATTAATAATGCAATTACAATAAGAATTGGAGATATTATGATACCCCCAAGTAAACTGCCAAATAAGTCAATCAATCTTTTAATAAATAAATTTATACTCCTTTTCATGATATCATCCAATCTAGTTCCATAATGATTTGATTACCGATGCTACCCTCTCTAGATCCTCATCCAACATCTTCGTATCACTGGGCAGACAAACCCCATTTTCATATATCTTCTGGCTGACATCCCCGCCTATATAGTCATAATTCGCAA
>ENA-UOOM01001468-UOOM01001468.1-fermentation-metagenome-genome-assembly--contig:-NODE-1468-length-22476-cov-4.571295_pt1 | contig 22476 bp, 20 predicted proteins | sample MGYA00245781_ERZ724031 | MGnify/ENA primary metagenome ERZ724031 (study PRJEB28704, sample SAMN03018317) | fermentation metagenome | biome: anthropogenic terrestrial biome; feature: soil; material... | reverse complement strand
GGGTGATGCTAATTTGAAGATGTACATTGAGTAGGAATAATTATTTAAATTCTTGATGGAGGAAAAGATTATGATAATTAAGAATGGTCGACTAATAGATCCTAGCGTGGGTCTAGATAAGAAAGCAGACTTATTGATTGAAAATGGAAAGATTAAAGCCATCGGGGTTTTTAGTGAAACTGCTGATGAGGCAATTATAGACGCTAAAGGATATATAGTTGCCCCTGGGCTGGTAGATATACATGTTCACTTTAGAGATCCTGGATTTACTTACAAGGAGGACATATTGTCCGGTTCAGAAGCAGCATCGGCTGGCGGGTTTACCACTGTAGTCGCAATGGCAAATACAAACCCTATAATAGATAATGAAGAAACATTGAAATACGTTCTGGATAAGATGAAGAAATCAAAGATAAATATCCATACAGTGGCGGCTGTAACTAAAGGTTTTAAAGGTGAAGAATTGGTAGATATGGAAAGGCTTCATAGCTTAGGAGCCATAGGTTTTACGGATGATGGTATTCCCATCAACAATACAAAATTAATTTTTGAAGCTATGAAAAAAACTAAAGAATTAAATGTTCCGTTAAGTTTTCATGAAGAGGACCCAAATTTTATAGGTACTCCAGGTATAAATGATGGAATAGTATCTAAAAAACTTGGTATAAAAGGTGCCCCGAATATATCGGAAGATATTATGGTAGCTAGAGATACTATGCTTGCCTTGTATAGTGGTGCAACTATTGATATACAACATATAAGCTCTGGAAATTCAGTAGATATGGTAAGGCTTATTAAGAGCTTAGGCGCAAATGTATACGCAGAGGCTACTCCACACCATTTCTCTTTAACTGAAGAAGCAGTATTAGAGCATGGATCCTTAGCTAAGATGAATCCACCACTTAGGACTGAAAATGATAGGATAAAGATTATAAATGGATTAAAGGACAATACAATTGAAATTATTGCTACAGACCATGCACCCCACAGCGAGGAAGAGAAGGGTAGAGAGTTAACAAAGACACCAAGTGGAATAATAGGTCTAGAGACATCTTTATCTTTAGGAATTACAAACCTTGTTAAGAAAGGTCATTTATCATTGATGGATCTGATTGAAAAGATGACCATTAATCCTGCGAGGCTTTATAATTTAGATTGTGGAACATTGTCTGCAGGATCAAATGCTGATATTGTTATTTTTAATGAAGATGAATCTTATATTGCAGATAAGTTTAAATCCAAGTCCTCGAATTCTCCTTTTGTTGGCGAGACTTTATATGGAAAGGTTAAATATACGATTTGCAATGGCAATATTGTTTATAAAAATTTAGAATAGGGGTGTAAATAATGAATCATAAATTAATTCTAATCATTTTTGTAATTCTATTATTATTAGGGATGGTGCCATTTTCTTTTACTGCAACTCCTGAGCCATATATATTTGGTTGGTTACCGTTTCCACTACTTTACTGGTGGATATTAATGATAATTAACCTCATCTTTGTACTTTGGGTAGCTAAAAAGTTTACAGATAGTGTCAAGAGGAGGAGAAATGATGAATAAAAATATTTTAAGCTTACTTATAATACTTATTTATTTGATTATGATGTTAGCTATCACAGTTCGAAGCGGTAAAAAATCTAAACAAGCAAATGCAACTGGTTTCTTCTTAGCCAATAGAGGAGTTAGTTCTATATTGATGCCATTAACTATGATTGCTGCAATGCAAAGCACATTTGCATTTTTAGGAGCACCGGGGATGTATTATACCCATGGTATATCATATATAGTAATAGTTCTTAGTCAGGTTTGGGTAGCTTTAATGGTAATTTATTTCGGAAACAAGATTAGATTATTGGCCAATAAGTATAATTACATGTCTATTGGTGACTATTTTAAAGATAGATATGGTTCAGATTATATCAAGGTATTGGCTTCATGTATATCAGTACTTATGACTATGGTATTCTTGGCTATGCAATATGTTGGGAACGCCAGGGCACTACAGGTTATCACCGGAGATTTGGTGTCATATGAAGTTGCAATTTTAGTTTCGGTTATATTTTCGTTATTATATGTACTTATTGGTGGAGCTGGTGGTGTTATACTTCTAGATGCAATTCAAGCAGTGGTATTGATGGCAGGCATCGTGATTGCAGCATATGTTGCCATAGCACCTGCAGGAGGTATCGTTCAATTATTTAAAACAGCTATAGAAAGTACTCCTGAGCTGCTTTCAAGACCTGGAGCCAAGGAAATGTATACCAATAAATATTGGATAATGCAGTTTATTGTTCTACCATTTGGCATATGGTTCTGTCCGCATATTTGGACTAGATCCCTTATGGCAAAAGATGAAAATGCTCTTGCTAAATCAGCTATAAGTATTCCAGTGTCTCAAGTTCTTATATTTGGATTTTCAACATTATTTATAGGTTTAGCTGGACATCAACTTTTAACAGATGTTGGTGCGGCAGATACAGTATTGCCTTTGATGATGAAAAATTACTCAAATTGGTTTGTTGCAGCGTTAATAATGGCAGCAGCTATGTCAGCTGGTATGTCTACAATAAACTCTATGCTTCTTGTATCATCACAGATAACTTCACAGGATTTGATTTTACTCAATAAAAAAGACGAAGTATCTGACGCAAAGAATATGGTTATTTCAAGAGTAGTAGTATTGGTTTTAGCTATAGTGGCGGCTGTAATTGCGCTAAGACCACCGGAAACTCTAGTTCAAGTGGTTCAAGACATTGCATATACAGGGCTGGCACAATTAGCACCTGCGTTTATCCTTGGATTATATTGGAAGGATGCTAGAAAAGAAGGAGCCGCTGTTGGGATGACAGTAGGTATAGTAGTATTATTTGCTATGAGAATATTGGAAATTAGTCCCCTTGGATATCCAGGGTTTATGTGGGCATTCTTTATGAATATTATATTTATGGTATTGGTATCGTTAATGTTTAAATCAAAAGACAACAAAGAGGTAGAAGAGAAATTCTTTTCTGAGGCAAGGAGGTAAGAATGGCAAACATAATATATAATAAAAGACTTACAGATGAATACTATTTGATAAAGATAGAACAGAAAAACGATGCGAAAATGGGACAGTTTTGTATGCTTAGAGCATGGGACAATGACCCGCTATTATCAAGACCATTGAGTATTTTTGATAGAGACTCTTCATCTATGACCTTCTTATATAAAATTATAGGTAAAGGTACTGAAATAATGTCAACTCTTAAAGAGAATGATGAAATAATTTGTTATGGTCCTTATGGCAACAATTTTCCTAATATCAAGGGGAAAATAGCTATGGTAGGTGGAGGAGTTGGGATTGCACCATTATATTATGCAGCTAAGGAGTTATCAAAGGATAATGACAATATTATAGATATATATTATAGTCTTCGTGGTGTGGAGATTCTTAGAGAAGAGCTTACTAAAGTTTCTGATAACCTGATACTAAAAACCAATCAGAGAGTTGTAAGCCTTGTAGAAGCGGATAAATATGATTATATATTTACTTGTGGACCTGAATCGCTTATGAAGGATGTATATAAACTATCTAAAGATAAAAAGGCAACTGTATATGTATCTTTAGAAAAAAGAATGGGATGCGGAATGGGAATTTGTTATGTGTGTACTTGTAAAACTAAAAATGGAAACAAACTTACATGTAAGGATGGTCCAATATTTTTAGGAAGCGAGGTGTTCACACATGAGTAATTTAAATGTAGATTTTAGTGGTATAAATTTTAAAAATCCAGTGGTTTTAGCATCGGGAACATGTGGTTTTGGAATTGAAATAGATGATTTATTTGGATTAGAGAAGCTAGGAGGCATTTCTACCAAGGGTTTAACCTTGAATCCAAGAGCTGGAAATGAAGGGATAAGAATATGGGAAACTGCTGCTGGAATTATGAACAGTGTTGGGTTAGAGAATCCGGGAGTAGATGGGTTTATTGAAAAGTATCTAGACTTTCTTAATAGCAAGGATACTGTCAACATAGTAAACTTAAGTGGACATTCTACTGACGATTATCTAATTGGAGTAGAAAAGCTTAATCGTCAGAAGCTGGATATAATTGAACTAAATATATCCTGTCCAAATGTAAAAGAGGGCGGTATGAGTTTTGGTATTAAGACGGAGATTGCCAGAAAACTGATAAAAGAGGTAAGGAAAATCTGTGAACACAAACTTGTTATTAAGCTATCACCTAACGCAGAAGATATAGTTGAATTGGCTAAGATGTGTGAAGAAGAAGGTGCAGATGGCATATCCTTGGTAAATACCTTTTTAGCTATGGCTATAGATATAAAGAAGAAAAAAGCTGTATTTGAAAATGGATATGCAGGGTTATCGGGTCCAGCAATTAAACCAATTGCCCTAAGAATAGTTCATCAGGTGGCTAAAGTTGTTGATATACCTATAATGGGCTTAGGTGGTATAAGCACATGGGAAGATGCAGTGGAGTTCTTAATGGCAGGTGCAAAAGTCATACAGATAGGTACAGCAAGTTTTACCAATCCAAATATAGCATTGGATATAATAAATGGAATAGATAAGTATCTAGATTCACAAAGTATTGATATAGTTGAAGATATCATAGGTACAGTATAATAAAACTCCACAATTTGGAGATTATCCAAGTTGTGGAGTTATTTTTTTTTAATTCCTAACTCACGTTATAAAAAAATCGGAATAGATTATAATATAAATGATTAGGAGGAGTGATTATGGTAAATATTAGAAGACTTTTTCCTGGCGGAAACACATCTGTTGGTTTTTATAGCTATCATGACAATATCATTGATATAGATAGAAATATGCTATATATATTGAAGGGAATGCCAGGTGGTGGAAAATCAACCATAATGAGAGAAATAGGAGAAAAAGCAGTTAAAGAAGGCTTTAGTGTAGAATTTCATCATTGTCCTTCCGATCCTAATTCTATAGATGGAGTAGTTATAAATGAATTAAAAATATGCGTTTTAGATGGTACTGCTCCACATATAATTGACCCGGTTTACCCAGGACTTACTGATAAGATTGTTGATTTAGGACCATTTATTGATAGTGATGGATTGAAATTGTATAAATCAGAGATATTTATGGCTAAGAAAAATAATAAAAATGCCTATAGAAGTGCATTCAATTATTTTAGAAGTTCTAAGCCTATATATGATAATATAGAACAAAGTAATAAGGAAAATGTTGATTTCGCAAACATTAACAAGCTTACTAAGAACGCCATAGAAAGAATATTTTCAAAGGAACAAATATTGAATGATGTTGTAAGTTTTAAAGAGAGGCATCTATTTACTTCAGCTTTTACTCCTGAAGGATTTGTTGATTATACTTCGACGGTTATTGATGGTGTAAAAGATAGATACTACCTTAATGGAAGCATAGGTACGGGAAAAACCACATTCTTGAAAAGAATTGCCCAAGAGGCTATATTAAGAAATTATCACGTAGAAATCTTCCACAACCCATTAATACCAAATAAGATTGATAGTTTGATAATCAAGGAATTGAACACAATAATTTCAACTACTAATGACACCAAAAACTATATATATACAACTATAGACCTAGATGAATATTTCGATAAAGATTGCATAAATCAAAATGATTATCAATTATTCAATAGTATAATAGAAAAAGGTATAGATGCGTTGCATAGTGCAAAGGATAATCATGCAATAATAGAATCAGTTTATAAAAAATGTATTAACTATAGTGGAATAACAGAAATAAAGATTAAACTATGGGAAGAAATTTTAGAATATAAATAAAGGTTAGGATTTTCTAACCTTTATTTCCTTCACTATATAATTTGTGAAGTTTTCCATGATATTCTTTAGATTAGAAGTCATGGAACTCCCCTGAACTGTATTTGGATTACCTCCACCTTTGATATCATATTGTGAGGATATCTTTTTAAATATTTCCTGTAAATTAATATTCATGTCCTTAGAACTACTTACATAAAATTGAGATTTATCATTTCCTTTCAACCCATAAATCTGTATGAGCTTATCATTAGCCTGTAGATAATTGGCTATGAAGGATAGTTCTTTAAAATCCATATCATCTATTACTTTATAAATAAATTTAATATCATTATTTAATTTGGAATCTTCAAAGAATGAATCCCCCTTAAGTTTTAAAAGTCTGTCTCTTAGAATACGATTTTCTTTTTCAAGGTTTTCTTTATCTTCATATAGCTTATGAACTCTGTTTAAAACATCTTTATCCTTTGCTGATATGAGAGAGCTGATTTCTTTTATGTAAATATTTTTCCACGTATAATCATTTAGTGCCCTAGCACCACATACAAATTCTACTCGAATATTGCCTTTGTATTTTTCCCACTTTCTAATCTTAATGATTCCTAATTCTCCTGTATGGCTAAGGTGAGTGCCACCGCAGGGACAAAAGTCAAAATTGTCTATTTCAACTATTCGTATATTTGAATGTACCTTTGGTTTTTTTCTAATAGGCAGCTTTTTCAATTGATTTTCGTTTACAAAATAAGATTTTATACTGAAGTTAGAATAAATTACCTTGTTTGCTAACATCTCAACCTTTTGCGCATCTTCTTCAGATAAAGACGGAATTGTAATGTCTACATATACATATTCTTTGCTGATATTAAAGCCTATTGTTTCACCATTGAAAAGCTTGTAAAAAACGGCAGATAATAGATGTTGTCCTGTATGCTGCTGCATAAGATCTAATCTATTTTCCCAATCTATAGAAATATTGACCCTGTCGCAATTTATTCCATTTTCAAGAACATGAACGATATCGTTACCGTCCTCATATGCTTCTAAGACCTCTAAACCGTTTATAGTACCTTTGTCACCTGGTTGTCCACCTGAAAGATGAGGGTAAAATATGGTCCTATCAAGCTTTATATAATATTTATTGTTAGCATATCTTTTCTCAATCACATTAGCCTCTAGTTCCTTTAAATAAGGGTTTTCCATATAAAATTTTATTGTCATACCATATACCATCCTCTATGAATTAATAATATTTGCATCTAAAGTATGTTATAATACACATATGTCATCCCGACCGTAGTGGAGGAATATGTCTTGTACTGTCATTCTGAGCATTAGCGAAGAATCTCGGGTTTAGACCCTGGATCCTTCACGAGTAAATCTTATACTGCTATCTCAGGATGACATAAGCATCATCCGACCGTAATGTAGGGATTACGAGTTTATATTTACATTTACATTATATAGCAATTAGAAAGAAATACAAAGGAAGAAATTTATGGATAGACCATTTGTACTAATTCTTTTATCTACTATTGCAGGAATTTTAATTTCATATTTTATATCAATTAAAAGTTCTATGCTGTTTATAGCTCTATTATTATTAATATTATATTCATTATTTAATTTGCATAGTAACAAAGAAAATTACCTTTTAATCATACTTTTATTTATACTGATTGGTGCTTTAAATACAAATATTAATAGTCTTAGCACTCTCAAGCCTTATTTAGATAAACGTTATGATTATTACGGAATAATTGATGAAATAAAAGAAAAAGGGGAAGGTATAAGTAAATATATTGTAAATGTAAAATCAGTTGATGGTAATTCTATAAGAGAAAAAATGATTTTAAACGTAATAGGAAATGATGAAGAATTTTCGTTAGGTGACAGTATTTCTTTTAATGGTGCATTGAAGCTACCTATGGAAAATACAAATCCTAAGCTATTCAATTATAAATTATATTTACTTACAAAGAAAATTCATACGACCATGAGTGTTAAAGAATACTCAGTAAATAGGGTCAAATATAACGAAAATATTTTTTATGATTTAAAGGATAAATTCCAAAAGGATATTACAAGTCTATTTAATAAGTATTTAAGTTCGGAAAATTCTAACCTGATAACTGCTATAATCCTGGGGAAAACGGACTTAGTTGAAGAGGATGAATTGTTAAAATATCGTGAGCTTGGACTAGCTCATATATTAGCCGTATCTGGCTTACATATAGGTATAATAGCAGGTTTTATAAATTATCTTCTATCCAGAATTGGTATTAAAAGAAAGCTAAATTTTGTTATAACAATTAGTATAATTTATTTATATGTTGCATTAATAGGATTTCCTGCATCTGCTGTGAGAGCTTGTATTATGTTTACAATATTATACTTTTCACAAATAGTACACGAGCCATATGATACAATAAATACAATTTCTTTTTCTATGTTTATTTGCTTGCTGATTAACCCCTTTTGGCTTTTTAACATTGGATTTCAGTTATCATATATGGCGGTAATATCTTTATTTTTATATAGCAAGAAGATTGAAAATTTGTTTTATCCTTGGAAAAATAATTTTATAATGACCTTGTCATCAATTATAGCTGTATTTGTCGGGTTGTTGCCTATACAAAGCTATTATTTCAATAGGATTCAGTTAATGGGATTTATCTCAAATTTAATAATTGTACCTTTACTATCATTATCATTGATAATTGCAGTATTTATGATTATTTTTAATTATACCTTCGCTTTTCTAAATTTTATCTTTGGAAGCGTATTGGAGCTTGTGTTAAAAATTCAATATGAAATTACTAGAATTTTTTATAGTTTTCCTATAAATTCGATAAAAGTTTTCTCACCTGATTTGTGCTTTATTCTTTTATACTATTTGTTATTGGGGATTGTATTTCACTTAATTGATATAAATAAACTAGATCAAGGTGTAAAAAAATCAATTGTTTATTATCTTTTAATATTTATTTTGATATCTACTATAGGAATCAATTTTGATGAAAAAATTGAAGTTGATTTCATAGATGTTGGACAAGGAGATTCAATTCTTATCAGTACTCAGGGTTCTACCATATTGATGGATACAGGAGGGAGCTTTTTAACAGATGATGTTGGTAAGTTCATTACGCTACCATATCTTGAAAAGCATGGAATCAACAAATTAGATGCAATCATAATAACACATTTTGATGATGACCATTATCGAGGAATATTTGCCTTACTTGATGAGATTAGGATTGGAAAAGTATTTTCAAGCTATATGCCAGAGGATATGAAACTGTTGAGTCAATTAAGAAAGAGAAATATACCAATCGGTATATTAAAAGAAAGTGATATACTACATTTAGATAAAAATACGACTCTAGAGATATTGTGGCCACAGGTAGATATAAATCTGTCTAATTTTACTTCCAACAATAAATCACTTGTATCTAAGCTAAGATACAAAAATTTTGATATATTATTTACAGGTGATATTGAATCTGAAGCCGAGGAATTCATGTTAAGTAAGAATATACATAATATAGATATATTAAAAATACCTCATCATGGAAGCAATACGTCTTCCACTATAGAATTTTTGGAAAAGACAGAGCCAACAAATAGCATAATATCCGTTGGTAGAAATAATTTTTATAACCATCCAAATGAAGAGGTATTGAAAAGACTTGATTCAGTAAAGTCAAAAATATTTAGAACTGATGAAATGGGAAGAATTAAAGTAATATTGGATAAAGACAAATATGATATTACCAGCTTTCTTAAAAGGAATCAAGATTTGACAATTATATCTACAACAGTTTTATATTTTTTGATATCATATATTTTAATAAAGAACTATAATGGAAAAGAAGGTGTATTAATTGGAATATAAAGATTTTTTAACAATTATAAATAGGGATAAAATAGAAGCTACATATCTTTTTATTGGTGAAGAAGAATATCTGATGAATGAATGTATAGCTACTTTAAAAAAGAAATATATTGAGGAATCCTTTGAAACATTAAATTATACAGTTTTGGAAGGAAAGGTAGCTACATTTAATGATTTGGTAAATACATGTGAAACATTACCTGTAATGTCTTCAAAAAAGATTGTTTTGTTAAATGATATTACAATTTTTTTTGATAGAGAGGAAAAAAGTATAGATAAGGAATTGCTTAATTACTTAGACAATTTAGGGAATTATCTTTGTTTAATTTTGTTGGATAATTTCAATGAACTAAAAAAGAACACTAAAATCTATAAGTATTATAATAAGAACAACAAAGTGGTGGAGTTCAATAAGCTAAAGGGAAAAGTCCTTATAGAATGGATAAATAAAATAGCCAAGTTACATAATGCAAATATTTCCTATTCTAATGCAAATTATTTTGTCCAACAGAGTTCGTATTTAAGTAGAAATATCCATAGCAATCTATACGACTTGGAAAATGAACTTATTAAGGTAATAAGCTTCTCCCAAAATTTTGAAGTAACTAAAGATGATTTAGATTTAGTTACCATTAAGTCCTTAGACAGCAATATATTTGATCTTTTATCAGCAATAAATAGAGGAGATATAGATAGCTCACTTAAAATATTTAACGATATATATCTCTCCAATGAACCAATACCTAAAATACTGTTCATGATTAGCAGACAGATTCGACTTATGCTAGGTTATAATATCTATAAAAATAAGGGATATACTGATGGTGAAATCATAGATAAATTACACATTAAAAGCTATGAATACAATAAAATATCTAGCAAGGCAAAATTTTTTAAAATTAAAGAATTAGAAGATAATCTAAATCTAATTCTTGAGGTTGACAAAAAATTAAAGACAAGTACTGCAGATGAGAGAACAGAATTGGAGATTCTTATAGTAAAACTAACAGAAAAAATAAGATAATAAGATTTGGACTTAGAGATATAAAAAAACTTCGGCTCTCCCGAAGTTCTATTTATATTGCTGCTTGATTTAACTTTTTAGTAAGTCTACTTACCTTTCTTGCTGCGGCATTCTTATGAACTATATTTTTATGAGCAGCTCTCTTTAACTTCTTGTCTATAACATTAAGTAGTACCTTAGCCTCTACTAAATCTCCAGCGGTAACCGCACTTTCAAATTTCTTAATATATGTTTTAATCTCGGATTTTCTACCTTTGTTTAAAGCCGTTCTTTTTTCAGTAACTAGGATTCTTTTTTCAGCAGATTTTATATTTGCCAATAGTTTCACCTCCTCTAATCTAACAATGCATATTTTACCATGAACGTTGATAAATTGCAAGGATAAATAATTCTAGAATGGTTAGAATTATTTAATAAAGATGGAAAGGAGATTGAAATGTTTAGAGTACATACTGATTTAGCTGTTGAAAGTAGAGAATTATATAATGAGCAAAACGATGTGGAGTTAGAGGGGGTTTCAGTCGATGTAAAAGAAAATGAAAACTATACAGTTACTAAAGTAGAAGTATTAAATAAGAATGGCATGGAAAAGATGAAAAAACCAATAGGTCAATATATAACAATAGATGTTCCCAATTTAGACAAAACTAATGAAGATTTAAAGGACGAAATAAGTCAGGCATTGGCCAAGGAAATCAAAGGTATGGGTTTAAATCATCCCAATTCAAAGATATTAATCATTGGTTTAGGAAACTGGAATATAAGCCCTGACGCTTTAGGACCAAAAGTAGTAGAAAGGGTATTGGTTACAAGACAATATTTTATTAATTTCAACAAGGAATTTGATGAGACAATGGCAAACGTAGCTGCTATGTCCCCTGGAGTGATGGGTATGACAGGGATAGAAAGTTTTGACATCGTAAAAGGCATTGTGGATAAGATAAAGCCAGATTTGTTAATAGCCATTGATGCACTCTCATCAAGGAAAATGAATAGAATAAGTACTACTATTCAGATATCCGACACTGGTATATCCCCTGGAGGAGGAGTAGGTAACAAAAGAGTTGCTCTAAACAAGGAAACCCTAGGAATTCCCGTTTTATCCATAGGGATACCAACAGTTGTAAACGCAGCAACAATTGTCAGTGATACACTCGACTTAATCATCAGTTCTTTGAAGGAGCAGGCAGATGTGGGTAGGGAATTTTACAATCTGCTTGAAGATCTATCAAATGAAGAAAGATATAGTCTTATTGAAGAGGTTTTAAATCCATTTATGGCAAATACCATAGTAACACCTAAGGATATAGATGTGTTGATAGATGATTTGTCCATAATAATTGCAAATGGTCTAAATATAGCACTCCATCCAGGTATAGACCTCAAAGATGTAAATAGATATATAAGATAATAAACATAAAATTAACTTTCTTAGAATATAAATTTGTAAGATATATTTTAGGGAGTGTTTACATGAAGAGGAGAAGAAGAAGAGTAAGAAAAAATAATGATAGCTATTTAATCATAATACTTATATGTCTACTGATTTTTAATGTTGGTGCTTTGATCTATAAATTTTTTACAGATAATAGCGTATTTAACAGTTTTGATGATTTAAAAAAGATATTCACTGGATATGATCTACCTTTTGGACTAAATAATAAAGACAAGGATTTAGATTCAAATAAACCTCCAATAGGTGAAAATGTAGAAGCTGATATAGATGATGAGCATGAGCTCAGCACTTCAGGTGACTTTATCATAGATAGATTAGATGAATATGAAAGTCTAATTGTCATAAAGGATTCACAAGGAGTAAATTCCATTGAGAATATTCCAAAACCATTAAATATAAACAAAGTAAGTTTAAACAAAGACGAGAATTATATATTGATGTATCATACTCATGGTACAGAAAGCTATCTAACTGATAATCCAACGGAATATCATAATCAAGATACGGAAAAAAATGTTGTTAGCATTGGTGAAGTATTGCAAAAGGTATTAGAGGGAAATGGACACAAGGTGGATCATGTCAAGACTCTACATGATTTACCTTCATACAATAGTTCATATACCAGATCCCTCAATACAATAAATAGTAAAAAAGCTGAAAATAAAAACTTAAAGATGTTTTTTGATGTGCATAGAGATGGTGTTGATAGCAATGCAGAGTACAAGGATAAGTTTTTAAAAACTGCAAGGATAGATATAAATGGTGTAAGTACTGCTACATTTTCACTTGTTGTAGGTCCTGATACACCAAATTATGAAAGTGTTTTGAGTTTTGCAAAATATATAAAAGCTGTATCCGATACATTGTATCCAGGGTTTTGCACTGGAATAATTGTAAAACCAGCGGGAAAATATAATCTATTTGCTTCTGATTATTCTGCGCTTATAGAGGTAGGCAGCAATTTGATTACTCAAGAGGAAGCAAAGGAAGCAGCTAAATTGATAGGGGAAATACTAAGTTTAGTAATAGATAGCATAATAGAATAATCTTTAACAAATAATCTTTAAGTGCTATAATATAGATAGCAAATTGACAAGGAGGTTAAACTTTGGAGAATAACAACAAAGAAGAGAAATCAAATGGTGAATTAATTGAATGGATAAAAAGTATAGGAACAGCTATACTGATAGCTATATTGATAAAAACATTTATATTTAACACAACATATGTACTTGGCAATTCAATGTATCCAACACTTCATGAGAGGGACAGACTATTTGCATTAAAGGTTCCTCTATATTTTAATGGACCTCATAGAGGAGACGTAGTTGTCTTAGAGGCACCTGACAATACAAATAAGGATTATATAAAAAGAGTAATTGGAGTTGCAGGTGACAAGGTGGAGATTGTTGATGGAAAAGTATATGTAAATGACGAATTGTTGGAGGAAGATTATATAGAAGTAGGTTCTTTTACTCATATATATAACGAAAGTTCGTGGATAGTTCCAGAAGGACAGCTATTCGTATTGGGCGATAATAGAGAAGAAGGAGCAAGTAAGGATAGTAGGTATTTCGGTTGTATCACAATAGATTCTATAAAGGGAATAACGGGATTTAGATATTTTCCATTCGATAATAGGTTTGGTAAAATTAGATAGTATAGAATTATCAAAATATGGATACCATAATTTGGGTGATGATTGTGGAATCCAGATTAGAAAGATATAGAAATAGAAAGAAATTAGCTTTTTTAAGATTTGTTAAGCTAATTGTCATATTTAGCTTGATAGCTATACTTATAGTTCTCTTAATGAGAGTTAATAAAACTATAATTGATTTAAATGTTTTAGAGAACACGGATTTATTGTTATTAGATATTTATAATAAGACTCTTACTATATTTGGAAAAACATATTATATAACGAAGTAAAATCTACTATTTTTAAAAAGACCAGTTTTTCTGGTCTTTTGTTTTACTTAATACTTAAATTTTGCTATAATTATTTAGATAACGAGTGATTTTTATAAGGAGGAATACCATGCGGATAAATCAAGAAAATATAAGAAATTTTTCTATAATAGCTCATATAGATCATGGTAAATCTACTTTGGCAGATAGACTTATTGAGAATACTGGAATGCTTACAAATAGGGAAATGCAGGCACAGGTATTAGATAGCATGGATCTTGAAAGGGAAAGAGGTATAACAATAAAGCTTAAGGCCATAAGACTTTACTATAAAGCTAAAAATGGTGAAGATTACATATTCAACCTAATTGATACCCCTGGTCATGTTGATTTTAATTATGAAGTATCAAGATCCTTGGCAGCTTGTGAAGGAGCTATATTGGTTGTTGATTCTACTCAGGGAGTAGAGGCTCAAACTCTTGCAAATGTATATCTTGCTTTGGATCAAGACCTTGAAATACTTCCTGTAATAAATAAAATAGACTTACCTAGCGCGAGACCTGATGAAGTTAAAAAGGAAATAGAGGATATCATTGGGATTGACTGCGAACATGCTCCATTGATCTCTGCGAAGGAAGGTTTAAACATTGATACTGTCCTTGAAGCAATAGTGTCTGCGATTCCTGCCCCTAAAGGAAACGCAAATGCCCCATTAAAGGCGTTAATTTTCGATTCTTATTATGACAGTTATAAAGGAGTTACATGTTATATAAGAGTTGTGGAAGGCACTATAAAACCTGGAATGATGATGAGAATGATGTCTACAGGGAGAAGCTTTGAGGTTACAGAAGTAGGTATAAATACTTCAAAGCATGTTCCATTGGAAAAGCTTGAGGCTGGGGAAGTAGGATATGTAACCGCAAGTATAAAAAATGTTAAAGAAGCTAGAGTCGGTGATACTATAACTGATGACAATAATCCTACTAATGAGCCATTACCAGGGTACAAGAAGGTCATACCTATGGTTTATTGTGGAATTTATCCAGCTGAAGGAGAAGATTTTACGTCCGTTAGAGATGCACTAGAAAAGTTACAGGTTAATGATGCTTCTCTAGTTTTTGAGCCTGAATCATCAGTTGCCTTAGGATTTGGATTTAGATGTGGTTTCTTAGGTCTTCTTCATATGGAAATAATACAAGAGAGACTTGAAAGGGAATTTGATTTAAACATTGTTACCACTGCACCTAGTGTTATATACAAGGTATATAAAAATGATGGTACTTTTCTTGAAATTCAAAATCCATCAAATTTGCCTCCTCAGGCAGAGATTGATTATATGGAGGAACCGATTGTAAATGCGTCTGTAATGACTCCTACTGATTATGTGGGAACAATTATGGAACTTTGCCAGAATAAAAGAGGTACTTTTATAAATATGGAATACCTAGAGGAAACAAGAGTCATGCTTCACTATGAATTGCCATTGAATGAAGTTATCTATGATTTTTTTGATGCACTTAAATCAAAAACAAAAGGCTATGCCTCCTTTGATTATGAATTAAAGGGTTATAAACGAAGCGAGCTTGTAAAAATGGATATATTGATCAATGGGGAATTAGTAGATGCTTTTTCCTTAATAGTTCACTCTGAAAAGGCCTATGAAAGGGGTAGAAATATTGCGGAAAGATTGGTGGATGTAATCCCTAGACACCAATTTGCTATACCGATTCAGGCTGCTATTGGGTCAAAGATTATAGCAAGAGAAACAATAAGAGCTTTAAGGAAAGATGTATTGGCTAAATGTTATGGTGGAGATATAAGTAGAAAGAAAAAACTGTTGGAAAAACAAAAAGAGGGCAAGAAGCGTATGAGACAAATTGGTGCTGTTGAAGTACCTCAGGAAGCTTTTCTAACAGTATTAAAATACGACGAAAAATAAAATGCACACTGGGTGTGCATTTTATTTAGGAGGTAAAATGAAATCTTTTAGTTTATATATTCATATACCGTTTTGTGAGAAAAAATGTCATTATTGTGATTTCATATCATTTCCTAGAAAAGATGAAAATATACAAATCTATATAGACAATTTAATTAAGGAAATAAGTTTGTATAAATTAAGGATGTCCGATTTCTATTTGGAAACAATTTTTATAGGCGGAGGTACACCTTCCTGTATAGATGCAGACTATATAGCTAATGTTTTAAATGAAGTATACACTTGCTTTAACATAAAAAAGTTAAATGAAATAACGATTGAAGCAAATCCAGGAACATTGGACAATGAGAAGATAAAAATCTATAAGGAAATTGGAATCAATAGAGTTAGTTTGGGATTACAAACTCTGGATAACAGATTGCTTCAATCTATAGGAAGAATTCATAGTGCAGAGGACTTCTACAAATCATTTAAACTTCTAAGATATTATGGGTTTAACAATATAAATGTTGATTTAATGTTTGGATTGCCCGGTCAATCAATGGAGGATTTAATAAGTACTATCAATAAAGTTGTTAGTATGAATGTAGAGCATATTTCTCTTTATAGCCTGATAATTGAAGAAGGAACGTCTATTTACAGATGGTACAAGAAAGGTATTTTGCAATTACCGGATGAAGATGTAGAAAGATTAATGTATCATAAGGCTATAGATATTTTTGATAGTAATGGCTATGAACAATATGAAATCTCTAACTTTTCAAAACCCGGCTACAACTGTATGCACAATATCACCTACTGGAGAGTTAAACCTTATTTAGGAATCGGACTTAATAGTCATTCAAATTTATTTGGAAAGAGATTTTGGAATTTCTCTGATATAAATACATATAATGAAAAGCTTGGGGAAGATGAATTTCCTGTTGAAGATGAAGAAATTATTGATAAAGATATGGAAATTGCTGAATATTGTATACTTGGTCTCAGATTGAATGATGGTATTATTAAGAAAGAATTTGTAAAAAGATTTGGGTTTGACATTGAAAAAAAATATGGGGATATAATATTATTGCATAAACAAAATAAATTGATTAGCGATGATGAAGCTGCGATTAAACTAACTGCAAAGGGTAGGGATTTATCAAATATCGTGGAAGTAGATTTTATGCCTTAAATTGTTTTAAGGTATTGACAAAGCTAATAACTAGTGGTAATTTAATATTATGATGTTAGCACTCGACATCATGGAGTGCTAATAATACATCCAAGAACCAAGGGGTGATTAAAATGTTGGATGAGAGAAAATTAAAGGTGCTCTATGCTATTATTAATAGTTATATATTAACTGCTGAACCAATAGGATCTAGGACTATATCTAAACATTATGACCTTGGTGTAAGCTCAGCAACGATTCGAAATGAAATGTCGGATCTTGAAGAGCTTGGTTTGTTAAACAAACCCCATTCTTCTGCTGGTCGTGTTCCTTCAGATAAGGCATATAGACTATATGTAGATAGTATTCTAAAATTTGATCAATTCATATTTGATTTACAAAAGAAGGAAAAGATTAAGAATATATTAATTAATGAATCTGATGAATTAGTTCATTTGTTACAAAATGCAGCTAAGGTTTTATCGGAGATAACAAACTATACAGCTCTTGCAATTTCTCCTCAGTTAAAATCAAGCAAGGTTAAGCATATTCAATTGGTACCTATTGATGAGAAACAAATATTGTTGATTATAGTTAATAATTCTGATATAGTTAAAAATTCGATATTTAAATTGGATAAACCAATTTCAGCTGATTTGCTCAACAGTCTTTCAAATATATTAAATAATAGTCTAAGAGGACTGACTTTTGAAGAGATGTTGCAAGTACTTGATACAGGAATAATCAAAGAGCTTTATGATTATAGATATATATTGCAAAGTCTGATACCTATATTAAGCAAGTCGATAGAAGATACTGACAACATAGACCTATATTACGAAGGAATTACTAGAATCCTCAATTATCCTGAGTATAAGGATATAGACAAAGCAAAATCCATTATATCTTTCATGGAAGATAAGGATATGGTATTGGATATGCTTCTTAACAATTCTTTAAAACATGATATCGATATAATAATAGGTAACGAAAACAATTACTCTCAGTTACAGGATAGCAGTATAATTACAGCAACATATAAATTTAGGGGTAAGACCATAGGAAAAATTGGTGTTATAGGTCCAACCAGAATGGATTATTATAAACTAATAAACACGTTAAAGCTATTCTCTGTAAATATTTCAGAGATTATTGAAAGCTTGGCGAAGAATTAATATGAGGTGATTCAATGAGTGATAACAAGAACAAGGCAGAATTTAACGAAAATGGTATGGAGAATATTGAAGAATTAAAAACTGAATCCGTAAATAATGAAGCGGCAGAAGAAGTAAAAGATGAACCGTTAAAGGAAATCATTAAAGCCAAGGAAGAGGAACTCAATGAATTGAATAGTAGATTCATGCGTTTACAAGCTGATTTTATCAATCATAAAAGAAGGACTGAAAATGAGAAGGAAAATTCAATTTCTGACGGAATCGAATTTGTAATGCGAGATTTGTTACCTATAATTGATAATTTTCAAAGGGCTTTGGAAAGTGAAGTTGATAAAGAAGATGGCTTTTATAAGGGAATAAGCATGATTGAACAGCAGCTATTTGATTTATTGAAGAACTATTCTGTAATGGAAATTGATTGTTTAGGAAAGGCTTTTGACCCAAATTATCACGATGCTGTATTCATGGAAGAAAGTGATAAGTATGAGCCAGGAATGATTACTGAAGTATTGCAAAAGGGATATAAATTAAAAGAAAAAGTTATTAGACCAGCTATGGTCAAAGTTTCAAAATAACATAGGGAGGAATTAATATGGGAAAAATAATTGGAATTGACTTGGGTACAACTAATTCATGTGCTTCTGTTATAGAAGGTGGAGAACCTGTAGTTATACCTAATATAGAAGGAAATAGAACCACTCCTTCAGTGGTAGCATTTACTAAAGATGGAGAAAGATTAGTTGGTGAAACAGCTAGAAGACAGGCTATAACAAATCCTGATAAAACTATTACATCTATAAAGAGACATATGGGTACAGATTATAAAACAAATATTGATGGAAAGAATTATTCACCAGAAGAAATTTCAGCTATGATTCTTCAAAAAATCAAAATGGATGTTGAAAGTTATTTAGGTGAAAAGGTAGAAGATGCAGTAATTACCGTTCCGGCATATTTTACAGACAGTCAAAGACAGGCAACTAAGGATGCAGGAAAAATAGCAGGTTTAAACGTTAAGAGAATAATTAATGAACCTACAGCTGCTGCTTTGGCATATGGTATGGATAAGGAAGCAGGACAGCACAAGATTATGGTATTTGACTTAGGTGGTGGAACATTTGATGTTTCCATACTTGAAATCGGTGATGGAGTATTTGAAGTTCTTGCTACAAGAGGAAATAACCGCCTTGGTGGAGATGACTTTGATGAGGCGTTAATAAAATATATAAACGATCAATTTAAGAAAGAAAATGGTGTTGATTTAACTACTGATAAGATGTCACTTCAAAGATTAAAGGAAGCAGCAGAAAAAGCTAAAAAAGAATTGTCGTCTACAATGACAACAAATATCAATCTACCATTTATAACAGCAACTCAATCTGGTCCATTACATTTGAATATGGATATTACAAGAGCCAAATTTAATGAATTAACTTCTAACCTAGTAGAGAAGACACTAGAGCCTGTTAGAGCAGCTATAAAGGATGCTGGTTTACAAGCTTCTGAAATCGAAAAAGTATTATTGGTTGGGGGTTCAACTAGAATACCTGCAGTTCAAGAAGCAGTTAAAAATTTAATTGGCAGAGACCCTCAAAAGGATATAAATCCTGATGAATGTGTAGCTATTGGTGCAGCAATTCAGGGTGGTGTTTTAAGTGGAGAAGTTAAAGATATACTATTACTTGATGTTACTCCATTGTCATTGGGAATTGAAACAATTGGTGGTGTAACAACTAGATTAATTGAGAGAAATACTACAATACCTACAAAGAAATCTCAAGTATTCTCTACAGCTTCCGATAGACAGACATCAGTAGATATTCACGTACTACAAGGTGAAAGACAAATGGCTGCTGATAATACAACATTAGGTAGATTTGAACTTTCTGGAATACCACCAGCACCAAGAGGAGTACCTCAAATTGAAGTAACATTCGATATTGATGCAAATGGTATCTTGAATGTAAGTGCAAAAGATAATGCAACAGGCAAACAACAATCAATTAGGATTGAAGCGTCAAGCGGATTGACAGATGATGAAATCAAGAAGATGAAAGCCGAAGCCGAAGCAAATGCCGATGCAGACAAGAAACTAAAAGAAGAAGCCGACAAGATTAATTCAGCCGATGCCATGATTTTCCAAACAGAAAAACAACTAAAAGAACTTGGAGATAAGCTAACAGAGGATAAGAAAGCTCCAATTGAAGCAGCTCTAACAGAACTAAAAGCAGCTCACGAGAGCAAGAATATTTCTCAAATTGATGCAGCAATGGAAAAGATTAATAAGGCTTGGAGCGAAGTGTCTCAAGACCTCTACAACCAACCAGGAGCATCACAAGGTCAGGACGGACAAGCACCAAACGAACATAATAATTCATCAAATCAAGACGGCGAAGTAACAGATGCTGACTTTGAAGAAGTGAAATAAAATTAGTGAATAGCTAAAAACGAAAAAAGAAAAGTTTTAAGTTAATAACTAAATAGGCGAAAGCCAAACCCAACCGCAGTAAATTAATTTTTGCTGCGGTTTTTCTTTTTAAAATTCCAATGACTTAGTTTGTTTTTAGTTTTCTTTATTAAAAGCAAAATATTAATTATCTTTGCAGATGATTAATGCTAAAGCTTGCTTTTGTATTTGATTATTAATTGTAAGATGAGAATAGCGATAAGTTGATTTGTTGAGTATTAAATAATGAATAAACATTCAAAAATATCTATACGGTTTTTTGATGACCGCGAGGTGCGTGCTGTTTGGGATGAAGTGAATTCCAAATGGTGGTTTTCTGTTTTGGATATTGTTGCTGTACTTACAGATCAAGATGACTACACAAAAACTCGTAACTATTGGAAATATCTTAAAGCTAAATTAAAGAAAGAGAATAATGAGTTGGTTAGCGACACTAACCAACTGAAACTTTTAGCTAATGATGGGAAAAGATATTTAACAGATGTGCTTGATTATAATGGTATTATTTCCTTAGGTAAACAATTCCCCAGCACCAAAGCGAATAGATTTATTGAGTGGTTTACTTATAGCGATGAAACTATTGACGGAAAAAGTAAAACAAAGGCTTATGCGTTGTTTGAGAGTTCATTTATTGATAGTATAGAAGCGGGAACTATTAAAGGTTTGCAACAAATTCATGCTTATCTTTTTGGTGGACTTTATGATTTTGCAGGACAGATTCGTAAGAAAAATATTTCAAAGGGTGGTTTTAAGTTTGCAATGGTTCAATATTTAGACAATACTTTAAAACAAATTGAGCAAATGCCCGAGAGTACATTTGAAGAAATTGTAGATAAATATGTAGAAATGAATATTGCTCATCCATTTATGGAGGGAAATGGTCGCAGTACTCGAATTTGGTTGGATTTAATCTTTAAGAAAAGGCTTAAGCTTTGTGTTGATTGGAGCAAGATTAATAAAAATGACTATATGAATTCAATGGTTAAAAGTTCAACAGACAGTTCAACGCTTAACAATTTGTTGAAAAATGCATTAACTGATGAAATCAATAGTCGCGAAATGTATATGAAAGGCATTGACTATTCATATTACTACGAAGAAAATTAGTGATTTCTCTATCTTCAATTAAATTATTTATTTCTATAATAGACAAAAATTGATAGTTATGTTATTATTGCTGTTATAAAATCCTTTATTAGCTTTTCGTTATTTTAGTTTTGGGATATAATTCACTATCCCTTGTATAAACCTTTGCGTATTACTTCAAAGACGTTGAATTGGGTAGTAAAAAAGTTATTTGATGGATGAGTCGATGAAGAGTGTGGTATTGGTGTGGAAAAATGAAAAATATCAACGTTTTAGGCCTTAGTGTTGTGGAAGGAATAAAAGTGACAATGTTCATTTACGCACCAAAGTTTAATCGAAGAAATGTCGTTGATTTTAGCACTGAACAAGCCATTTTGCCAAACTTCTGTTGTAGGCTGTGCTTCCTGTATTTCCGTTAGTTCTCATCTATTAGATTATGTGGTATTAAATATAGGTTGTTTTTTGTTCTTGATAGTGCAACATACAATTTGTTCTTTGTTGTCGGTGGCAATTCGTGCAGTTTTCCTTTGCTGTACTTGTCAAGAGTTGATTTGTTTAAAACCACACA
>ENA-UOOM01001466-UOOM01001466.1-fermentation-metagenome-genome-assembly--contig:-NODE-1466-length-22487-cov-37.031072_pt1 | contig 22487 bp, 21 predicted proteins | sample MGYA00245781_ERZ724031 | MGnify/ENA primary metagenome ERZ724031 (study PRJEB28704, sample SAMN03018317) | fermentation metagenome | biome: anthropogenic terrestrial biome; feature: soil... | reverse complement strand
ACAAATTTTCCTAATTTTTTCCGTACCAGTTGTTTGTCGCCTGATTGGGTAGTATACTAATTAGCAGTCCTAAGCTAAAAATAGAGGAAAAGGAGCATTATTATGACTGACAATGAAAATATCATTGTGCTGACTGACGATCAGGGCAATGAACTGGAATGCGATTACCTGGATACCGTCAATTACAAAGACATGAATTTTGTGGTGCTGTATCCTCTGGACCAAGATGATGAAGAAGGCGAAGTAATCATTCTGGAACTTGTACAGAATGAAGAAGGTGAAGAAGAGTACCTCACTGTCGAGGATGAAGATTTATTGGACGAAGTTTTTGACGAATACATGCGGGTCATGGAACTGGAAGAAGAGTAATCAGTGACAGCGGGACAGATTTCCAAGGGGAAATCTGTCCCGCTGATTCAATTCAGTACCTACTGCTCTAACAATTTAGGCCAGCGGAGAATTCTTCCTGCGCGGCAAAAACAAGCTGCAGCAGACAACAGAAAAAAGCATGCCGCTGCCCCCCCGCCTGCAGCCAGCTGCGGGCACAGGGCTATTGTCGCCTGGCTCCTCAGGTCCTTCCTTACCAGGAGCCGGCTCATCAGTGCCGGGTACTGGTTCTTCGCTGCCGGAGGAGCCCGTAATGGTGAAGGGTATTGTCCGGAAGTCAAAAGCTCTCTCGGCTTTATATCCCAGCACTGCAGGGTAGAAGGCAGCATTATCCGCTCTGGTGATAAATACCTTGCCCTGGCCGGTTGCTGCAACAGATACCGGCTCGATTACGGTCATATCTGGGGGGAGCTTGGTTTCCCAGGCCTTCATTACATCCAGGGACTCGGTAAAATACTGCACGCGCTTGTTGAGTTTGTCGGCCACGAAGACCAGGCCGTTATTGCTTACGGCAATATCAGTTGGCCGGGAGAATTGACCTAATTGTGACCCCTTGGCGCCGGTTTTGGCAAGAAAGTTGCCATTGCAATCATATTTTATAAGCCGATGATTGCCGGTATCAGCCACATACACACTGCCGTCAGGGCCCACGGCAATTCCCTCAGGCACATACAAATCCATGTCGCCTGAGCCCTTTTGCCCCCATTCCCTCACTAAATCAAGGTGCGGCGCGCCTGCTCCCCGGAAAGTTGCTTCAAATTGCTGAACCCTGCAGTTGCCGGTGTCCAGGACATAGAGATAACAGCCGTTCAGGTCTTCATCCCAAGGGCTGACTGCTACATCATAAGGCTTTTGAAACTGGAATGCGCCTGAACCCTCACTGCCAAACGCATAATAATCTGTGCCGCCATTGACCGCAAGAACAATAATCTGGATTCGGTGATTAAGGCTGTCGGCGACCACGAGATATCGGTTTCCATCCCTGTCTTTAACGATTGTTATCCCTCTTGGGGTATTAAATTCGCCTAGGGCGCTGCCGGGACTGGTTCCGCCATATATTTCCCCACACTCCTCACTGTCGGTAAAAAAGGTGATGACATTATTAAAGTCAGCATTTGTGGCAAAATAGCAGGTCTCAGTATCGAAGACAATGCCGTGGGGAACGCAGAAATGAGACCATACCTGACTGGTTTCAAGCTGGAATTCATAGGTGTCACCAATGATATCCATGATGTACTCGCCCGGGGGCAAGGGATTCCCCTGGGCATCTTTGCCGTCCCAAGTCACTGTGTGGGTCCCCAGCCCCAACAGTCCGCAGGGGATAGTGTGAAGCACGGGATCATCTTGGGAAATATCGATGGATACATTAGCAGGTGATTCCCTCAGCTCAAAGCGAATAGATACTTCCTCTCCCGCAGCAAAATTAGCGGGCTGGACATTTTCATTAGCAACATTGGCTGCCAAGGCTTGCAGCGGCAAAAAAAGGACCGCCATAAACAAAAAGATTAAAAGCTTATTCATTCTAATGCCTCCTTCACCCCCAAAGATAGCATTAAAATGCAGTAAAATAATCTTCTTTCCTCTATCTCGACAATTTCAATAAAGAACTCGGCAATAAGAGCAAAGGCATACCCATCAAAACTCGCTTAGCCAGTCGGCTCCCTCGCAGTTGCTCATCTGCAGGCCAGTTGCGCCCAAATAAGACATGAATTCCTCGAGACAGCGAATCAGGCTCCGTTGCATGGATTCAGCGAGTTTAACCCCCGGCTCCCACCACCAGTTGAGGATTTCTAAAATCCCCGTCTTTTTGTCCAAACGGGGTTCAAAGCGGGCGACGAATCTGTCCCCATAAAGAACCGGCAGGACGTAGTATCCGTATTCCCGCTGGGCCGCCGGTTTGTATACTTCCCAGGTATATGCAAACCCAAAGAGGGCGGCAATCAGCTTGCGGTCCCAGAGCAAATTGTCCAGAGGAGCAATAAACGCCGCTCTGGGCTTTGTATTTTTCCCTGCCAGTACCTGCTCCAACAAAGGCAGCTGTTCCTTGGGGATATAGGCCGGATACCCAAGGTCCTCTACTTCAATCGGGATTATCTCCCCGATATCTTCCAAAGCAACAAAAGCGGCATTGCGCTGGGGAGTCTTTAGTCCCCTGATGGCCAGCCAGGCGTCACTGGCCCTGTTCCACATTATCCCCACGGCGCCAATCCGCCGCTTTACATGCCACTGAAAATATTCTTGGTCTGTTGGATTGGGGTCAGGGGCATTCAATATCTCTGCAGGCATATGTCTGGCCGCCAAGTCGTATACCCGCCTGGTCCGAATTCGGCTGTGGATAACAAGATCTCCCCAGGTATACAAAGTTTCCAGGGCTGCCCGGGTAACGCTGGTGGGCGCCCAGAACCAGTCTACCTTGGCTGTCGGTTCAAAATCCAGGGAGGACAGTGGCCCCCTCTCCCTCAGCTCCTCAGTAACCTGGGGGAGCACCTCATAGAGCTCGGTGATTTCCCGGCCGTGGCGCATAATGGTGCGGGTCCGGTAGCGGCTAAAATATGGCCAGTCCTCGACGGCATAAATGGCGGCATTTTTGTCCCAACCCTCCACCAGCCTGCGCTGGGTGTACAGCAGCTCCTCCAGCAGGGCAGGTTGGTACCCCCGAACCCGGGACTGCAGGACCAGGTTGGGATTGGAGCCAACCATGTCCAGGGGGTCATACTGAATGCAGCCCACTCGGCGGACAAAATCTAGTATCTCCCCCTTGGTCCGAAGCTGATGGGGAGGCAGCAGGCCCTGGTAAGCAAGGATGAATTGCCGGGCCTGTTTCTTGGTAATTGTCACCGTCTCACCCCTGTTTCTTAATACATTTCAAGACATACTGATCCGGAAGCATAAAACCTTCCTCACTGATCAGCATTTCCTTTAGTTTAACAAACTTGACCAATTTAGGAAAGGAAAGAAAAACACCTTGATATTTCGCTAGGCAAACTGTTACTATATTAACAGTCTGCACAATTTTGCCCGATGCAGGCACACCACAGTCCGGACTTTGGCAGCCCCCCGGAAATATGACTATCGGGAATTTTCCGGCAAGGATGTGCTAACCTTCGGCACCCCGGACATAATGATTGCTGTCTGGACACAGAAAGTAGGAATCTATTATGAAGCAAACAAAACAACTAGGAGAGGCAAGCATTACAAAATTGCTGCTGAAATTCTCCGTCCCAGCCACAGTAGGCATGCTGGTCAATGCTCTCTACAATGTAGTAGACAGAATCTTTGTGGGCAACGGGGTTGGCCGTTTAGCCCTTTCGGCAATAACTGTAGAATTTCCCCTGACCTTGATGGTAATGGCTTTTAATATGCTCATAGGAATTGGAGCCAGCACTTTGATTTCCATTCGCCTTGGCCAAAAGAAAGAAAAAGAAGCCCGGGAAATTATGGGCAACGCCTTTATTCTCTTGTTAATTGTCGGCGCCTTTGTCACTGTCGCCGGCCTGTTCTTCTTGGAACCCCTTCTGAAATTGCTGGGGGCAAGCCCGGAAGTAATGCCTTATGCCAAAGACTACGGCGGCATAATCGTTGCCGGCACTCTCTTCTTTACTATCGGCATGGGCATGAACAATATGATCAGGGCTGAGGGCAATCCCAAGATGGCTATGGCCACAATGCTGATCGGCGCCGTCGCCAATATTATCCTGGATCCCATCTTTATTTTCGTTTTTGGCTGGGGAATCAAGGGGGCGGCTATTGCCACTATTATTTCCAAAGCAATCTCTGCAGTGTGGGTGCTCAGATATTTTTTTACGGGCACAGGTCACCTGCGCCTGGATATAAAACATATACAGATGAAGTCTGCCCATGTGCTAAGCATCTTGACTCTGGGCATTGCCCCCTTTTCCATCCAGCTGGCAGCCAGCCTGCTCAATGTAATCCTCAATAAAAGCCTATTCTATTTCGGCGGCGATTTGGCCCTGGCGGCAATGGGAATCGTCGGAAGCGTAACCAGCTTGATGCTGATGCCGATATTTGGCATCACTCAAGGCCTGCAGCCCATCATCGGCTACAATTATGGGGCCCGCAACTTCTCCAGGGTTAAAGAGGCCCTGCAAAAGGGCATGCTGGCAGCCACCGTTATTTCAGTTCTCGGTTTTATAATTATTACTCTCTTCCCCGCCCAGCTGGTCACTCTATTTAACAAAGAAGATGCCGATTTGGTGGTATTGGGTTCCAAGGCATTGCAAACCTTCCTTATGGCCCTGCCCATAATCGGCGCTCAGATTGTCGGCGCCAACTACTTTCAAGCGGTAGGCAAGCCAAAACATGCGGCCCTGCTGAGCCTATCCCGCCAGGTACTGATACTGATTCCCGCTATCCTCATTCTCCCCAGATTCTGGGGGCTGAACGGCATTTTTTATGCCGGTCCCGTTTCCGACCTGTTGTCGACTTTCATCACGGGATTCTTTGTCATCCGGGAACTGAAGAAAAATGCTGCCCGGGAGTCTCTGACGAGTTAGTTTAAAAGGCTGTCTGCCGACAGCCTTATTTTTATTTAGCGTAAATTTTCTTACCCCGTCTTGGCAAAGGATTATGAGCCGGTTGATTTGTATCTGCTGAGTCCGAAGCGCCAAAAGGCATAGGCTGGAATTGCAAAGGGCAGTGCCAATAGAGGCATGAACATATAGAAACTGCTTGTCTTTCTCTCCAAGATGTACAAAAGCGGGTAATACTGAAACAAGGCCAGGGGTATGACGTAGGTCAAGAAGCGAAGCGCTTCCTTGCCGTATACCGAAAATGGATAGCGCCCAAACTCGCGGCCGCCATCTGTAAAGATATTCATAAACTCCAGCCCTTCAATGGTGAAGAAGGAAATGGCGGCGTAAATCAAAAACAGGCAGAAAAAGACGATGCTCCCACAGATAACCATCAGGCAGAGGGTTATGATCTTGTCATAGGTCCAATTGACACCGCTGGCGGGGATGGCGTAACAAAAAACCAATATAGCCTGGACCAGGCGGCCAAGGCGGGAAAATTCCATTTGCGACGCCAAGACTTGCAATGCCACCCGCCGCGGCCTTACCAGCATCCTGTCAAACTCGCCATTGCTAATAATCCGTGGGAAATGATCAAAGCCGCGACCCATAAACTCCGCCAGGGAAAATGCCATCAGCATTGTGGCGAAACACAATAAAACCTGGGGAAAACTAAAGCCCTCTACTGCATTAAACCGCATAAACATAAACCAAATACCTAGCAAAGCCGTAAAGGAAACCAGGAATTGCCCCAGTGCCGTAAAAAAGAAGGACAACTTATATTGCATCTGACTCTGTAAATGCATGGAAAAGTATTTCATATATAGTCTCATACTATCCCCCCTGAACTACGACTTTGCGCAGGGCATTATTAATCATATACCTGCCAATCAATATAAGCGCTATCAGCCAGAAAACTTGCAGACCAATTCCCCAGAAGGCATTGATTCCCGCTATATTGCCGCTGTAGATGCGCAGCGGCATATTCTGCATAGCGGCAAAGGGCAGCATCTCGGCAATGGCCCGAAAGGGCTGAGGGAAAAAGGGCAGGGGAATAATTGCTCCCGCCAGGAAGTCGGCCAGCACCGCCGAAATAATGCGCACACCCGTGCAGGATAAGGTATAAAAAGTAGATATGTAAATGAGCATGGAAAAGGAAATCACAACCCCCAGACTGAAAGCGGCTGAGACTAAGAACAATAAGAACTGGCCGTGAGTAGCCGGCAGGGACATCCGAAAGGGTTCCGGCACCAGCATTGCGATAATCAAGATTGGCAGGCAGCGCAGCACAGTCTTGGCCAAGCGATTCGCAACGGACTGACTGAACCAACGCCAATACAGATCAACTGGGCGAGCCAGCTCATAGGCAATACCGCCGCTGGTAATCGCATTAAATATCTCGGCTTCAAAGAACCAGACCATAAAAAGCGCCAAAAAGGCTTGCTGCATCCAGATGTAAGAAACGGTTTGGGAAAATTCCATAGGAAATGCGGCAGGATCGGCTTTATAAAAAGCCAAAAAGGCCAGTATCTCCATAAAGCCCCAGGCAAACTGGGTGGCCATGCCCGCCAGGGCGGCCGCGCGGTATTGGAGGCTGTTGATAAAACGGATGCGGAATATCGCCAGGTACTTTTTCATATATGGTACTCCCTGTACAACCCTGCTACCATCTCCTCGGCGCTGATGCCGGAAACAGAAATATCGATAACCTCCACCTGAGCGGAAATATAAGCGATGGCTTCGGATACTGAACAGATGGATGGCTCCAGACTAACCACCAGCCGCCCCTCGCGCCCCTCAACAGAGGTCATGCCTTCGCATAGAGCCGGATCCTTCCCCGTATACTCGAAGACGATGGTTTTGCGCTGAGATGAGCTCTTTTTTAGTTCTTCCAGGCTTCCGTCCAGGAGGATTCTCCCTTTGCCGATAAGCAAGATACGCTGAGTAAGCGCCTCGATATCCTGCATGTCATGGGTGGTTAAGATGATGGTCACGCCCTGCTCGGCATTAAGTTTTTTGATAAACTGGCGCACCGCCAATTTGGATACGGCATCTAGGCCGATGGTAGGCTCGTCCAAAAATAAAATTTTAGGGTTGTGCAAAAGGGAGGCCGCTAGTTCACAACGCATTCGCTGGCCCAGACTCAAATTGCGGGTGGGCGTTTTCAGGATCTCCGCCAAATCCAGGAGGGTAACGAGCTCATCGAGATTACGCTTATATTCCCGCGCATCGACCTTGTAGATATCTCTGATGAGGTCAAAACTGTCCCATACCGGCACATCCCACCAGAGCTGGCTGCGCTGGCCAAACACCACCCCGATATCGCGGACATGGGCTATCCGCTCCCGCCAGGGCGTCCGCCCGTTAATCTCACATTTGCCGCTGTCCGGCGTCAGAATGCCGCACATTATCTTAATGGTGGTGCTTTTCCCCGCGCCGTTGGGACCGATGTAACCTACCATTTCGCCATCCTCAATCGTGAAACTTACATCCCTGAGGGCATGGATTGTTTCATGTTCCCGGGACAGCAGCGCCCTTACCGCCCGCCCAAACCCAGATTTGCGCCTGGCAACCCTAAAGGTTTTATTTATCCCCTCTAACCTTATCACCTTACCACCCGCTTTCATCTAAAATGTCTTAAGCGACTAAACACAATTAGAGTGTGTACGGAAAAAAACACACTCTAAATTGGAGACGGACTTATATTGTAATTGTTTCGCAAGGAATTAGCAATACTTTTCACCGGCCGCCCCTATTAAGCGGGGGGGTGGTCTTCGCCCCCCGGCCCATTCTAGAAGTAGGAGGTTGGATATCGGAGGTTGGATTGCGGACCGTCGTTGGTTTTAGATGTCAGATGTCGGAGGCCGGAATAAAGGGCCGTCGTTGGGGGGGGATCCCCTTGGGCAGGGGTGACCCTAAGGGAGGGAAAACCCCTCCCCTACAATGGGGCGCCGTCCTTTCCGCCCCCGGTGACGGGCGGGAAACCCCGCCCCTGTAAAACTCGGGTTATAGCGGAAATGCCTAGAAGGGAGTCCCGGTGTCGAAAAGTGTCGAAAATGTGACAAAAAGGTACGTCCCCGTAAAACTGCATGTATCAAGGGGTTCTCCCCTTTTATTTAGTGCGGATTATCGTCTTGCCCCCGTCCTGGCAGATGTTCAACGAATATGGGCCCTCACCCCAAGACTTAACTGCCTCTATTGGCAATTCCGGATTATCCTGGTTGCGGATTTCATCCCATTCAATATTGCCCATGAGCGCATCCGCCTGTTGCACCGCTATTCTTCCAGCAGTCGTTGTCCCCAGAGAAATGTCCAGAATCTGCGAGGACCGGTGATTAACGGTCCAATTGCTCTTAAGCTCATCTAGGACAATCTTGATGCTGCCTCCCTGCTGCTCAAGTTCCACATCTAACTCCTGAGGGATAAAAATCGTCACCTCTTGCCTGACTTCATGCCGAGGGAGTTTACCCTGAGTGGGAGGATAGATAGTCACAGCCAGGGTATTTTCCAGCCGCTCTTCCCCAATGTACTGTTCTTTGGCATATGCGTCAGCCTCTTTTTGCGTTGAGAAAATGCCAAGATAGAGAACAGACACTTTTATTTCCTTGCCTGGGTAAGAGCGAAGAATTGTCTCGCCGCTTCCCTCCACTCTTAGGGCCAGGGACCTCAAAGACTCGTCTACCGAAAATACGGTTTCTGCTTTTCCATAGCGCTCAGCTCCTCCCAAGGCCCTGTGGGTAAAGTCCAAGACTCCTGCAGATTCCAGGGCAACCATTACCGAACTGGAAATGAGAATCAAAAAGACCAGGAGTATGCTCAGCACGTCGTAAGTAAAGCGAAACCTGCAGCCTCTAAGAGAAGACAGGATATTCAGCATGACCATTTCCAAGCCCAAGACAATGAGGATGACAGGCCAGAACTTCAGCAAACTGCCTAGGGACCAGGCGGGGTTAAATTTTCCCGCCAGGAGGACAATTCCCAGGGCTACCAATAACAGCCCCATGGACAAGGTTCCCACCCGCCATTGCCTGACTTCCCGGACAGGAGTTACCGGGGTCGCTGCCTGAGAATGCTGTTTTTCCTGCTCAGTCATTTTTACGCACCCTCTTTCCCCGCAGCAGCAACATGCCGATAATGATCAGCGCCAGGGCCATTGCCAGCGAGCGGAAGCTATTCCAGGAGAAATTGATATCAACAAAAATTTTATTCCAGACCCTGGGCATAATGTCGTCTATGATGAGGATGCCCCCCAAGGCGATCAAGATTGGGCCAAGCCAGTGACCAGTGAGATGTGTCCACTCTACCAGGGGCCGGTCCTCGATTATTTCCTGATCTGCCAACTGCAGAGCATCAAACAGAGAGTAAAACCAGATGATGGGAATGCAGAAGTTGAATATTCCTATGGAAGAAAAATCTATCAACGCCCAGGCCCCAAAAAACAAGATCATGAATTGCAGGCCCCTAGTCATGGTCCCCAGGTATAGATGCCCGACTCCGGGGCAAAAAGACAGGAAAAAGGTCAATGCTTTGTTTGGTCTATTTTTCATGTTCTAACCTCCCAGGTTGATTTTCAAGGTGCCAATCAGCTCACCCAATAGGTTAAGAAATTGACCAAAAAGATTGGGTTCTGTGGTGAGAAGCAGAGAATCTTTGAGCAGCCAATCAAAGGCCCCTACCTCCAGCAAGAACAAAGTAAGACAGGCAGCGACAATATAGTGCAAGAAAGGTTTGAAGGGGCTGAAGGAATTGGGCTTTGCGGCCTTGGCCTGCATCCCTTGTATTTCTTGCATTACCGGGTCGGTAAAATCCGGTGATGGCTCTTCGAGAACTTTTTCCAGCTGCTGCATATACTCCAGAAAGCAAGTATCACAGGACTCAAGGGCAAGCAAGTACTCATCCCGATCCGTGACCTCATCCTTCACGAACTTCACCCAATCCAAATCTTTATGGAGCAGACACATTGCCTTCACCTCCCGCCCTGTTTTCTCTCAACATGTTCCTTGCCCGATATAACCTGGACTCAACAGTCTTTTCGGAAATACCTTCCTTGGCGGCAATCTCTCGATAGGAAAGCCGGTTGAAGTAATACTCATAAATAACTTTGCGGTAAATGGGAGGCAACTGCTGCACTTCCTCCCGCAGCTGCCAGATCAGTTCTTCTTCGAGGAGCATAGTTTCAGGGTTGGGAGCGTTCTCATCGAGTAGGGCATCCATAAGCTCTTGGGATGGCGGTCTTGCTTTCTCTTTGCGCAAGTGGTCCAAGGCCTTGTTGACAGCAATTCTCACCAGCCAGGTAGAGAAGGAAGATTCCATACGGAATTTGTCTAGGGAAAGGAAGGCTTGGAGAAAAGCCTCCTGGGCTATATCCTCAGACGCGTTAGGATCTCGAAGGATTTTGAGAATTGAAGTGTAGACAAGACTGCTGCAGCTTTCAATCAGGGGACGGAAGGCCCGTTCATCTCCTGCCAGAACTGCTTCAATTAACATACGTTCTTCGATACTTACCGCCCCCTTTGCTCCTCTATCTTCTTAGACGCAACATGTCAGCTAAACCCTGCAATTATAAAAAATTAACATAGATTAGTCCGGCTCTCTTATACCATATGCCGGCAAGATTGGGAAGACGGGACTTAAGTCCGGATGCAATCCCTATCCTTGATTCCGACAGAAATAGCAAGGACGGAGCCGGTGAAGAAGCTCCGTCCTTGTTGATTATATTGTCGTTATTAGATTGCCTCCATGAACTCCTGATACACTTTGCCTTCAGCCAATGCTTGATAGAGTTTATTTTTTCGCTGCCGTAATTGCTGGTATATCTTGTGTTTGCCAGGGTCTGCATTGAACTCAGCTGATTCAGTAACCATAGCACGAAAGGCCTCTTCGACTGACGGATAAAAACCCAGGGCTACTGAAGCATTAATACAAGCGCCTAAGGAACTGGCCTCAGGATTCATAAACCGAATAATTCGAGCCTTATAGGCAGAAGCTTGGATATCGCAGAACATATCGCTTTTCACCATGCCTCCAGCGACACTGACCTCGTTTATCTCACCAATGAGAGCACGCATCAGAGCTAAATTCTCGGCAATTTCCAAGGTGATTCCTTCTAAAATTGCCCGAAGCATGTCCCCCCGGGTAGTACCCAGACCCAAGTTAAAAAACACTCCCTTGGCTCGAGGGTTCCAATAGGGGGCAGCGCTGCCTTCAAAATGAGGAATCAACATCACCCCGTTGCTCCCTACAGGAGATAAAGCTGCTTCTTGGTCCATGAGTACATAGGGAAATTCTTGATTACGGAAATCCGGACAAAGTTGTTCTTTAAACCAACGATAAATGGCGCCGGTGTTAAAAATTGCCGTCTCTGCTACCCAAGTGCCGGCGATTGCTCCGGCTTGACACAGCACCCGACAATCTTCGTCAAATACCGGCTTTTGCGCATATGAGAGCAAGAATGAACCAGTGCCGGTATTGGCCTCCGCCATACCCGGATGCACGACCCCCAGAGCGATGGCAGCATTTTGTTGATCCCCCCCCGACACCACGACTGGCAGTCCAGCCGGCAAAGCACAATTTTGGGAAACTTCCTCAGTAAGACTGCCTGCCACGCTGCCTGGGGGAACCAGGGTACAGAGTTGATCCTCGTTTATTCCGGCAATACCCAATAACTCTTGATCCCAGGTAAAGGTTTCTAAATTCATCAGCATTGTGCGGCTGGCCTGAGTCCAATCGGTAACATAGCAACCAGTCAACTTTAAGATGACATAATCTTGTACGCCGATGAATTTTTGGGTTTTTGCAAAAAGGCCTTTTTGATTTTCCTTAAACCATAGAATTTTATTGAGAACGAAAAATGGATTAATCCGCAAGCCAGTTCGACGATGTAAATACTTCAGGCCATACTCTCGTTCCAAGTGTTCACATACTGCGATTGTACGCTTGTCCTGCCACATTATCGCATTATGCAGGGGGTTCCCCTCTACGTCCATGGGAATCATTGATGCCCGTTGGGACGTGACAGAAATAGCCTCGGCCTTTAAGCCATGGGCTTGCATATATTCACCTATGCCCTTTAAAGTATAAAGGGCAGCTTGGTTCCAGGTTTCAGGATCTTGCTCTACATATGAGGGCTTCGGAAAAATTGTATGGTATTCATATCCGCATGAGTGGATAATAGAACCCCCGCTGCTGTAGAGAACAGCACGCATGCTGGAAGTGCCCACGTCTAAAGCGATTATATATTGCATAGGAGTTCCCTCCTTATTATTCGAGGTAATTGTGTGCGCCGCTATCTATAGCGGCGCACACAGTATTCATGACCTACAGTAAGCCAGGCAAGACGCCAGTGAACAGACTTAGGATGATGAGAATAGCAAGAGCCGTTAAACCAGAAATTGTGCCGCCGATGGTCCAAGACTGGATGGTCTGCTTCAAGGAGAATTTTGAGAAGCGGTTTACTACCCAGAAGCCTGAGTCGTTAGGCAAAGAAATACCGATGCCTCCTGCACAGATGGCCAAACCGACGAGAACCGGGGAAACAGCGCTCATCCCAGAAAGGATGGGAGCAAAGATAGCGGAGGTAGTAACTAACGCCACTGTGGTAGATCCCTGAGCGGCCCGTAAAATCTGGCTGATTGCCCAGGCTACAATCAAGAGGATGATTGCTGCCCCTGCGGTCGTCCAGTTAATCAAGGTTTCCTGCAAAGCAGCGCCGATACCGGTGGCGTTGATGATGGCGCCAAAGGCACCGCCAGCGCCAGTGATAAGGAAGATGGGGCCAGCTTGCTGTGCTGCGTCAGTGATAATATCTTCGAAGCTCTCTTTAATATGGGGACGGAGTGCCAAGTAGGCCACCACTGCGCCAATTAAAAGGGCGATGTTCTTATCACCTAAGAAAGCGAAAAGATTATAAAGGAAGGTTCCCCCTTCAAGAACCTGGGTAAGGATTGTCCCCAGCAAGATGATAATGATGGGAAGGAAAATCAGAAATACGCCTAAACCGCCACTGGGCATGCCAGCAGTATCTTGAACGCTTTCATCAATATCGTCAAAGTCGTTAGCAAAATCATTGACATATTCCTTCTTGCGTCCCAGTATGCCGCCGTATAATACTCCCGCTACTAAAGAGGCAATCAGGGAAACAAAGATACCATACACCAAGAACCAAGCAATATTAATGCCCATGGCGCCGGCAACTGCCAAGGGGCCGGGAGTAGGTATTACCATCGCATGGGTAGTAATCAAACCTACCGCCAAGGCAGTGACCAAAGAAATGAAAGGGATTTTCCCTTTCCGGGATATTTGCTTGACTAAGGAGATTAGAATAACAAAAGCGGCGTCAAAAAATACAGGAATGGAAACCAGGTAGCCTGTCAGGTTGATCGCCAAGGGCGCCCGTTTTTCGCCTGCGGCCCGAAGCATCATCGATGCAATCTGGCTGGTGCATCCGGATTTATGCAAAAGGATGCCCAAAACAATACCCCAAGCAATGATAATCCCGATACCGCCCATAGTGCTCCCAAAACCTGAAGACATGGTCGAAGCGATTTTGGGCAGCGGGACCCCGCCGATAATTCCCATTAGGATTCCGCCTAACAATAGAGAAAGGAAAGGATGGAATTTGAATTTGATGATGGTAGTAAGGACGAACAACAACGAAATGACAAAACCAACTAATAGTAATGGCAACGACATGCAGATCTCTCCTCCTAATATTTTAATAGTGGTAGAGCATCAATACTGCAACCTGTACTTTCCCTGCAACTGCACACTATCTGCCGGTAAATAAATAAATATGCTTTCTCACCACCTCTGCCACAAATTTTTGCTGACTGTGTGCAAGTACAGAAAGGTGTTGTTGCGGTTTGCCATCGAGTAGGTCTATAGTTTTGTCAACAGTGTATACAGATATTTCAGTGTTGACATTAATTTTCGCTATCCCATTTTGGATGCATTCACGCACGATATTTTCTGGAGTCCCAGAGCCACCGTGAAGCACCAAGGGAATACCCAGGGTTTCGTTAATCTCCTTTAAAATATCGACACGGATATTGGGGATTCCTTTATACAAACCATGCACTGTGCCAATCGACACAGCCAATGCATCTACGCCTGTTCTAGAGACAAATTCTTTAGCTGCTTTTGGGTCAGTATATATCTGTCGATCTTCTGCGGCTCCCTCATGGGAGCGGGCCCCTGCAGCCAAGCTTCCCAATTCTGCTTCCACCGCAACCCCGCAAGAGTGAGCGATGTCGCACACCAGCTTGGTATTCGCTAGATTCTCCTCAAAAGGCAAAGCAGAACCATCGTACATGACCGAATTGAAACCGCTTCTTATCGCCTGCCATATGACCTCCATGTCCTTGCAATGGTCCAAGTGGAGACATACTGGAAAATTATATCTTGCCCCCAGGGTCTGGACGAGGGCGTGGACGTCTTCAAGATTCATGTTGGCCAAGTATTTGGCGCCGAAGGCGATAATTACAGGCATGTTGCCTGCATCCCGGCCGGCCTCAAATACCCCCTTGATTGTTTCGTAGTTATAGACATTGAAGGAGCCCACCGCGGTTTTATTTTGGTAAGCCTGAGCAAGCATGGAATTAAAATTTTCTGGCAGGGTCATTTTCTTATTCCCCGCAGCCATTTTTGAAAATCTGGGTTGGCTAAGGCTTCAGGATTGATAATAAAGCGGGCTTCATTACCTGAAAGGAATTTTGCCATATCTTCTGCCAACATATAAGGGGAATTGTTCAAGGCATCAGAGGTTGAACCCGCTAAATGTGTAGTCAAGGTAACATTATCAAGGGAAGTGAAAGGATTCTCGGCAGGTAACGGCTCGGTTGTAAATACATCTAAAGCAGCGCCCATTATCTTTTTGTTCTTAAGAGCTTCTGCCAGCGCCACCTCATCAACTAGACCGGCACGGCCAGTATTGATGAAATAGGCCGTGGGCTTCATCATCCTAATGAGATCAGCACCAATCATTTTTTTATTTTCTTCAGTTAACCTGGCATGGATCGACACAAAATCCGCGGTTTCAAAGAGTTCGGCCAAGCCCACCGCTGTTGCCCCAGCCTTGGCAATATCTTCTGGATCAGTGTAGGGATCATAGACGATAACCTTGGCATCAAAGCCGGATAATTTTTTCGCTACTAAGCGCCCAATATGGCCAAAACCTACCAAACCGACAGTTCTGCCATTGAGCTCTGGCACATTTCCGTTATTGACAAAGGTCTTGCGCCACTCACCTTTTTTTATGGCATAATGGGCCCTGGCAATATTACGGCACTCGCATAACATAAGGCCGATAGTGAAATCCGACACCGCCTGGGCATTTCTGCCCATAACATTAAAGACTAATATCCCTCGTTTAGTGGCTTCTTCAACATTGACATTCTCTGTCCCCGCTCTTGACACGCCCACAAGACGCAAATTGGGCATAGCATCCATCACTTTTGCCGAGACTGCAATAAAAAGCCCCATTAAGATTTCTGCGTCTTTGCCATGCTGAAGAATCAGCGGTTCACAAGGCTCTATTTCAGGACCATGTTTTTCTACTTCGAGACGCCGTTTTTGCAGCTTGCCCCAGTCCGACTCCCAATCACCGGCGAACGCTATGCTGCCGAAACCGGACAAATGTTTTTCCCATGCGCCGATAAATCCTTTTACAGGTATCATTGCATCTCCCAAGAGAATCCCTTTTGTTGTTGTCATTCCTGTCACCTTTCTAATGTGATATAAGCAAGACTACTGCCACACACAGGATGATAGTAGTAAAACTACGCCTTAACTCGAATATATCAAACCTAGTATGTGCTGTCAAGGATAGAATTAACTTTTTGTCCCTTGTCTCTGCAAGAGTAAAGGGAGCCCCTCCCCTAAACTAGAGATTGATGCGGCGATGAAGGAGAGGCGTTTGGCCGTTAGCAAAAAAAAACTGACTCGCGTCAGCAATTGTCTGATTTTGAACCCCAGATTAAGTCTTGTTTATAGCCACAGCCAGACGGGTCTTATTAATGTTAGCTTGAGCTTGTTCACCCAATTTCAAGGCCAAGAGCACATAAACCATATCAATAATCGCAAGTTGAATTATCCTTGAAGTCATGGAATCTGAGCGATACCTGGTCTCTAAGGAAGAACTTAACAACATACAATCTGCGAGACCAGCTGCACTGGAATTAGGAAAAGATGTTACAACCGCTACTGGACAATCCTGAGCCTGAGCGAACCTGAGGCCGTCGAGGATTTCACGGCTTTCACCGGAATGGGAAAAAGCCACCAGCAAATCCTTGCCATTGAGATTGGAGCACATAATATTGATCATATGGGAATCATTAGTTGCATAAGAAGCCAAGCCCAATCGTTGAAGCTTGTGATGAAGGTCAAAAGCTTGCTCGGCTGAGGCGCCCACCCCGATGATAAAAGTCTTCTCCGCCCTCAAAATCCAGTTGACTAATTTAGCCAACTGGTCGGAATCAATGATATAGATGCTGTCTTGCAAGCTTTGAACCGTTTTTTGGATAACTTTGATCTTAACATTGTCTACGCTGTCTGTAGGAGAAATCTCATCGTAAATGTTCTTGTTGCTTCCTCGGGAAAGGGCCTGAGCAATATTGACCCGAAAAACCTGGTAGGAGGAATAATTCAATTTATTGAGAAACCGAATTATCGTTGGTTCGCTGACGCCGCAAGCCTTGGCTAAATCCTTCAGAGAGCTGATCATGACTTTGTCAGCATTGCTCAGCACATAATCGGCCACGGCTTTCTGGGAAACCGAAAGGATATTATATTTTGAACGGACAAGGGCCAATACATCGTTTACCATCTTTTTCCCCTCCACTGTACATTCCAGGTTTACGGTAGCATATTTTATCACCCTAGGCAACTCCGCAATCAGGACAAACATTGTCTCCCTTGTCCCGAATTATTATCTTTCCCCCGTCCTAGCAAATGCGATGGGGACCTCACCCTAAAATTTTAACTGCTCTAGGTGATTCCGGATTTCATGATTGGGGATTTCATCCCAGTCAATACGAGACTCAAGCCCATGGCCTGTTGAACAGATATTCCCTGACTCTATTGACACATCTTCCAGTATTTGCTAACCTTGATTTAAGCGGCATAAATGGGAGGGGATATTATCGCGACGACAAAAGTTGTTATTGGCAAAAAGCCGGTGAAGATGACAGTAGCAAGAATCATCTTTTGGTTTTTAGGCCGGGGATTTCAGGCAGCGGCCAAACATGACAGCCGCATTCGCCAAGAAGTCGCTGAGTGGAGCCCGGACTGCTCGATTATTCTTAAAATTAACCCCCGGGGACCGGTAATGACAGTGCGAAAGGTTGACGGCAAGCTCAAATACATGGGCTCCAGTCAACCCCAAGACCTTGAATTGGCTATTTATTTTAAAAATATTGAAGGGGCTATTCCTGTCCTCACCGGGCAAAAGGGCCTTGCTCAGGCCTATGCTGAACACCGCTTCACCCTAAGGGGAGATATCGGTTTGGGCATGTCAGTGGTGCGCTGCATGTACCTGCTGGAAACATATCTTTTTCCGGGATTTATCACCAAAAAGATTCTCAAGCGGGTGCCCAAAAAGCAAGTCAGCAGCTTTAAAATCTATCTGGCAACACTGTTTGGCTAGGAGGAATGAAAAATGATTCCAGACTACTATGAGTTTCAAAACTCAGTTAAGATTCTCTCCGGCAAAAACGCCCTGGAGAACATACCCTTTGAATTATATAATCTGCAAGCCAGCCGTCCTATTGTCCTCACCAACGAAATGCTCGAGAAAATCGGGCTGGTGCAAACAGTGATCAAATCCTTTGCCGAGCAGGAGATCAGCGTTGGCGCAATCTACACTGATATTCCAGCTGATTCCTCTATTGAGGTGGTCAACGACGCCGCCCGGGTCTTCCGGGAACAGGAATGTGACTCCATCATCGCCATCGGCGGCGGCTCTGTCATCGATACCGCCAAAGGCCTGAGCATTGTCATCACCCAGGGCAGCGATGACATTATGGAGTACATGGGCAGTGAGATTATCACTCGCAAAAATCCCCTGCCCTTTATTGTGGTCCCTACCACAGCAGGCACCGGTTCTGAGACTACACTGGTGGCGGTAATCGCCAACCACAAGCGCAAGGTGAAGATGGAGTTCTTGTCTTACAACCTCCTGCCTGATGTAGCGGTGCTGGATCCCAGAATGACCACAACCCTGCCGCCGCGGCTGACAGCCTCCACTGGCATCGACGCTCTCAGCCATGCCGTGGAAGGATATACCTGCCTGCAGAAAAATCCTCTCAGCGACGCCTATGCCTTTGCCGCCATCAACCTAATCCGGGAATACCTGGACCTGGCCGTAGAAAAAGGCACGGATGCAAAGGCCAGGCTGGCTATGGCCAATGCCTCGATGCTGGCTGGCGTTGCCTTCTCCAACTCCATGGTGGGATTGGTCCACGCCATCGGCCATGCCTGCGGCGGGGTCAGCCAAGTTCCCCACGGCGATGCCATGGGCATTCTGCTGCCTTGGTGCATGGAGTACAATATGGACAAGCTGGGAGAGCTGTATGCCCAGCTGCTGCTGCCCCTGGCGGGAGCAGATATATACGCTGCCACCCCGGCAGAAAAGCGGGGACAAAAGGCTGCAGACACTATCCGAGAGATGACTTCCAGGTTCAACAAGATCTGCGGCTTGCCCGTCAGCTTGCAGCAGGCAGGGGTGAAAAAAGAAGACTTGGGAAGAATCGCAAAAACTGCCCTCAATGACGGAGCAGTCATCATCAATCCTAAGGAATCCGAGTATGAGGACATATTAGCTATCCTGAACAAAGCCTACTAATATTTCAATAACCGCCGTCAGGCGGTTATTTTTTTGCTTTAGTCATGCCCCATCCCGGCCAAGAGGCAACTGATTTTCCAGGGATTCCAGCTTCGCCTTTATCAGTTCAAGGAGAGTATCCGCCGGCACCCTTCCCTGGTAATAAACATGGTATACGTACTTGCCCTCTTGGGCAATGATTTCGTGGAAATTGCCATTGTGGTATTTCCACAGTGCAGCAAAAGAGGCTTCAGTCTCGAGCAATTTGCTGCCATCATAGCCATAGATATCGCGGCCGGGAGCATAATCAACCAATCCTGCTGCCAGGCGGGCAGCCAGCCAGTTATTTCTGGCCTCATAGCAGGAGGTAACCAAGAGAGTATCAAAAGGGACAACCTCCGTTAGCAAGCCTGCATATTCCGTTGAGTTCCACTGCTTAGGAACCAGCAGACTACTCTCGGTCCAGTAGATGTTCAAAGCCGTATCTAATTTTTCAGCAGCTTCTGTGGGATACAGCGGCGCCTCCGGGGCCAAATCGGCAATGCGCACCACTGGCAAATCCCCCTGGGGCAAGGGTAAAATGAATTTCTGCTCGGAAACTTGCACAACGAGATTAGCTGCAATGAAGAGGAAGACAAGGACTACTGCCAGCAAGAATGCCGGCCTGGAGACCAGGACTTTGCTGTACTTTTTTTTATGCTCCAGGGGGAGCCCCTGACGCAAATCTTTAGCCTTCTGAAATACCGCCAACACTCCCAGCCCCGTCCAAACTAAAATAGAAGCCATGAGGATAATCAGCGCACAGTCAGCCACACTCCCCCGCAGGACTAATCCCGTCAGGTAATTTCCATACAACAGGGAATAGGGCAAAAATACTGCCGCCAGCAGCAATAATGCCGCCCCCAGCCGCCGCAGGCAAGTCCAAAACAGCGGGCGCAAAGTCCCGGCTTGCTCCTGAGGATCGGTGTGGATTTCCGGAATGGCGCTGTCCCCAGGGGTCCGGAATATCTGAAGGTGTCCATCACTGGCAACATATTCCCAGCCTCCCTGGCGATAAAACTCCACCCGGTCCTGGAAATCTGGACTGGATTTCTTGGCGATTTCACATCTGTAGCGGACTTGCTCCGGCTCTCCCCTGGTAAACACAGCAGTCAGCAGTCCCCTACGGAAAAAATGCCAGCCTCGGGCAGCCATATCCCCCAGCCAGGATTCTATTTCCTCCACCTGCCACTCATCAAACCACCAAATTTTGCGCAGATTATTTTTTGCTGTCACTCTTCTCCCTCCTCCTCCACCAGCCCTTTCCCGTCCTTCACTAAGGCAGTCAAACGCTGGTATTCATCCTCCAAAGCCAAGCGGCCCATGGCTGTGATTGAATATGTCTTTCTGCGTCCGTCATCCTCTTCCAGCTGAATCAGCTTTTCCTTCTCCAGCCTGTTCAACACTCCGTACAAGGTGCCGGGACCCATGACAACCCTGCCCCGGGAGATTTCTTCAATGGCGGCCATAATGGCGTATCCGTGCCGGGGCTGGCATAGAGCAAGCAAAATATAGTACATTGCCTCAGTCATCGGCCCTCTATCCTTGGCCACGAAAACACCCCCTATTATGCCATACGATATATCGTGTGGCATAATAGTAACATGGCACTCTCCTTCTGTCAACAAAAAAAACGCCTGGCGGCGTTTTTTACATTTCTTCAGGGGCCTCGATGCCCAGGAGGCTGAGGCCGTTGGCCAGCACCTGCCTGGCGGCGTCAATGAGGGCCAGGCGGGCGGCCCGGACAGCGGGCGGGGCATTGAGCACTGGACATTGATGATAAAAGCGGTTAAATTCTTTGGCCACATCGATGAGATAACGGGCAACAAAGGAAGGTTTGCAGGTTTCCCCAGCCCGTGCAATTGCCGCGGGATACTTGCCAAGAACTGCTGTCAGGGCATATTCATACTCATTGTCCAGCAGGGACAGGTTAAACCCAGGCTCGACGGGGGCTTTCCGCAGAATGCTGCAGATTCTGGCATGGGCGTATTGAATATAGGGAGCGGTTTCGCCGGAAAAGTCCATAACCTGATCCCAGTCAAAATCAACATCCTTGATTCTGTCATTGCATAGATCACCGAAAATAAGGGCCCCTACACCTACCTGACGGGCGACTTCCTCTTTATTGGGCAAATCCGGATTCTTTTCGGCTATGATCTCCCGGGCCAGGTCGATGGCCTCACTGAGAACATCGTCGAGAAAGACAAGGCTGCCCCGGCGGGTGGACATCTTGCCGCCGTTAAAGCGAATCATGCCAAAGGGAATATGTTGGCAGTTTTCTACCCACTGATGGCCCATCTTTTTGAGGACGGCAAAGAGCTGGCGAAAGTACAGGGTCTGGTCCACACCTACCACATACAGGGCCTTGGCAAACTGCCAGGTGTTATGCCGGTAAATTGCCGCTGTCAAATCCCGAGTGGCATATAGGGTGGCGCCATCCTGCTTGCGCAGCAGGCAGGGAGGCATCCCCTCCTCTTCCAGGTTGACAATCCAAGCCCCCTGGGACTGTTCCAGCAACCCCAAAGCATCGACAGCTGCAACTGTGTCGTCCAGCATTTTATTATAAAAGCTTTCACCATGCCAGTAGTCAAATTCCACTCCCAGTCGGGCATAAACCCGCTTGAATTCAGCCAAGCTGATGTCCCGGAAACGCTGCCATAATGCAACAGCATAGGGGTCCCCGTCTTCCAGCTTTTTGAACCAGCCCCGGCCCTCGTCCCCCAGGCTGGGATCAGCCTCGGCCTCACGATGGAACCTTACATACAGTTCATACAGGTGTTGAATCGGGTCTTTCTGCAGCAGCTCTTCATCGCCCCAATGCAGATAGGCAGCGATGAGTTTGCCGAACTGAGTGCCCCAGTCGCCGATATAGTTGATGCCCACGCATTTATAACCCAAGGCGGCATGAATCCTGTACAGGGAATTGCCAATGATTGTCGAGCGTAAATGCCCGATGCCAAAGGGCTTGGCGATGTTGGGGGCGGAAAAGTCAAGAACTACTGTCTTACCCTGGCCCTCATCGCTTTTGCCGAAATCCGCCCCCTGGCGGAGAATTTCTCCTACTGTACATCCAGCCAGCATAGACTTGTCAACGAAAAAGTTGAGATACGGCCCCATGGCCTCAACCCGCTCGAAGAACGGGTCTGCTGGCACCTTGTCTGCCAAATCGGCAGCAATCTTTTGCGGGGCAGCTCTATGTATTTTTGCCAGCTTAAAGCAGGGGAAGGCGTAGTTCCCCATTTCAAGACTAGGGGGCGACTCCAAATCTGCCCGGATTTGTTCCGGTTCCAAGGGAACCAAACCAGTGAGCAGCCGGACTATTTGCTCCTGAAACAACTTCATCTCAATCACTTCCAGTGTAGTTTACTTCATATTATAGCCAAACCAACGGATAAGGACAACTTGTCTTGTAAATTTAGTGCCATAAGGGGCATGCAAATGTCAGTCTTATGTGATTTACCCAAGCATCTTAATTATAAGCGGCAAGCGTTGCCTCGCTTGGATAAGGTGATCCAGCCTTTCACCAGTTTCTCTATTGCTCCCCTGGAAATATATAACCTCCCACCTCTATTTGAGATAATCCCAACATATTATACCAAATTTGCAAGCCGCACAAAAAAAGACTGCCTGGTCACAGACCATAATTAAGCAGTCTATTGTACGCAAACCTAGCCACCAACCTGGTTGTTGCCAGCACCCCTGGGACCTCCATCAAT
>ENA-UOOM01001465-UOOM01001465.1-fermentation-metagenome-genome-assembly--contig:-NODE-1465-length-22510-cov-10.746916_pt1 | contig 22510 bp, 18 predicted proteins | sample MGYA00245781_ERZ724031 | MGnify/ENA primary metagenome ERZ724031 (study PRJEB28704, sample SAMN03018317) | fermentation metagenome | biome: anthropogenic terrestrial biome; feature: soil... | reverse complement strand
CCGATTTCCGTTTCCGCCACCTGTACCTGAATAGAGCCATCCTGATTCAGCACCATCCGGCAGGACGAAGTCTCCAGAGAAATAGGCCATACACCAGTATTATACCAGAATGCGGCAACTCCGATACCTTTTCTCACATCCCCTGTCTGATTTGCATATTCCTTTACCTTTCGGTCATAATCAATATGGGCCTTCCCCTTCTCCATACACTGGTGAAATGTATCAAAATAGTTTACATTCTTTGAGAATCCATCTGCATAGCCCTTTGGCATCAAATATTTCCACCGGAATTCGTAAGGTGAGATTCCCAATGCTTTTGCCACATCATCTATATGGGACTCCCCTGCAAACATAGCCTGAGGAATGCCGTATCCCCGCATGGCCCCTGCCACGCTCTTATTTGTAAATACTGTATAGGCATCTCCCTCTACATTTGAACATGGGTACAATTGAGGAAAGGCTCCCATTCCCTTTGCTGCGATACCATGTCCGTGGGAAGCATATGCCCCCTGGTCGGAGAAACATTCGATTTTCCGAGCTGCAAAGCTTCCGTCCGAACGGACATAAGATATAATGTGGGTCCGTATCGCATGGCGCACTCTTGTGCTCGCAAAAGTCTCCTCCCGGGAATTATCCAGTTTCACCAGCCTTCCCCCCACTACTGTACTTAAATACGCGCAAAGAGGTTCATAGAGAATATCCTGTTTGTTTCCAAATCCGCCTCCTATGTAAGGCTTTATCACTCTCACATCACCCCAGGGGATTCCAAGTGCCTGCCCCACAATCCTCCGGCAGATATGGGGAATCTGAGTGGACGAAACAACCACAATCCTTCCCTGCTCCATGTAAGCATAACAGATAAAGTTTTCAATGTGGCAGTGCTGAACCGTGGGTGTGTCATACCAGCCCTCAACCTTGATCAGTCCCGGTTCCTTCTTTGCCTCTTCATAGTTTCCGTTTCGTATGGTGGTATGATTCAATATATTTCCGGGATAGTTCTCATGAATCAGCGGAGCGTCCTCTTTCATAGCCTCCTGGACATCCAGCACAAAGGGAAGCTCCTCATACTCTACATTTATTGCCCGCAGCGCCTGAGCCGCCGCAACATCGTTCTCGGCAACTACTGCTGCCACATCATCACCATAGAATCTTACCTTGTCTGTCAAAAGCAGCCGGTCTGCCACATCCTGATGAGCCGGTTCTGTGGACCAGGGATGCCCTGCCGTAGGAAAATAATATTTGGGGACATCAAAGCATGTCACTACTTTTACCACCCCCGGAATACTCTCCGCCTCTTTTGTATCAACGGACTTTACAGTCCCGTGGGCAATCGTAGAATGCAAAATCTTTGCCACATAAGCACTCTTGTCGCATAAATCGTCTGTATATTTTGCACGTCCTGTTACCTTTTCAAAAGCATCCACACGCTTTACACTTTTGCCTACTACATGCTCTTTTCCATTCATGTCTCCGCCTCCATATCCTATTTTAAAACAATCTGTTCCCACTTACATATTTTGCAAAAATCTCTCTGTCATCTGACAAATAAATCATCCGTTCAAGACGTTCTTTCACCCCCAGAGACTGTGGATGCCTCAATCTGCTGTCATCCAGAATCACCGCATCCATCTCATAGCCCGGCTGAAAACTCCCTGCCTTTCCGAAAAATGCACCGCCGCCTTTTGTGGCCATATAAAATACTTCTTCCACCGTCAAGGGTTTAAGAGAATTGTCCTGAAGCCGCCACCTAAGCTTTGATGCCTGGATGGCGTGAGCCATAGCTGTAAAAATATTCTCCGTGGAGCCCCCCGCCACATCACTTCCTATGCCAACATGGAGTCCTTCATCAAGAAATGTTCTGACCGGAGCCACACCGGAGGAGATATTCATGTTTGATTCAGGGCAATGAGCGATAAATACACCATTTTCTTTCATTCTGGCAATTTCTTCTTCACCGGAATAGACGCAGTGTGCCATAATCGAAGATGTATCCACTCCAAACAAGCCAAACTTATCATAGGCGTCCCCATAAAATTCAGACCAGGGGCACAGGTCTTTTACCCATGCAATCTCGCCGGGGTTTTCTGATAAATGAGACTGCAGCGGCAGTTCGTAGCGCATCTGAATCATCTTCAGCTTTTCCATCAGCTCATCTGTACAACTGGGAATAAAACGAGGCGTCAGAATCGGCCGTGTGTGCCTATACTTCTTATGCAGCACATCTTTAACCCATTCAATCGTTTCTGACGCTGATTCTTCTGCCGAAGCCTCCCTTATATAATCCGGGCAGTTTCTGTCCATATTGACCTTCCCCACCATTGTCTCAAGGCCGGCTTTCTCCAACATATCCATCAGCAGAAGGGTTGACTTTCTGTGCACTGTAGCAAAAATGCAGGCCCTCGTTGTGGCACCCTTTCGCAGATTCTCCACGAAAATCTCATGGGCGCGCTTGGCATATTCCAGATCCTTAAATTTGGCCTCCTCCGGAAATGTGTTTGTCTCCAGCCATTCCAGAAGCTCCATATCCATTCCAAGTCCCCGGTAGGAATACTGGGGCGCGTGTACATGCAAATCCACAAGTCCGGGGATAATAAGGCGGTTCTCATAATCCTCAATAGGAAGTCCCCCATATTCAAAAGGCAGTGTCCGGTATACTCCTTTCACTTTTCCCGCTTCACAGACCAGATACCCATGTTCACATATCTCCAGCTCATTCAAACTTTTACTATATACAATATTTCCCTTTAAAATAGAAATAGATTCATACATCAGATAACCTCCCTCTCGCATCCTTGCGTTATATAAGCACTGCAAAGAAATTACCCTTTGCAGATACTTATAGTCAACTATTCCGGTAGTTGGTAGAGACGTCCATCCGATTATGAACCTATATAAGCACTACTTCATTTTATTTGTAACTGTTCAGAACCAAGTAGCGGGGAAACTCTAGGTTTTCGAGCTTGCTTCTGAATAGTTACCAACATTTTAATTTATAATATCCTAACACTTTAAAAAATTACTGTCAACTTACATTTACTAATAACTTGCTTTCCAGTTTTCAAAAATCTGTGTTGCTTCCTTTAGAAAATCATAGTTGATTGTAACCGAGTCCGCTGTTTCGGTTTTATCTTCTGAGAAAATGGGAAGCGGGTTGCAGCCGCCGGAAAGGACTTCTACCTGTTCCACCGTAAATTGATTTCCGCAGTTCTGACAAACCAATTTATCCCCAACCTGCTTATAGTAGCCTCTCCCTGAACTGTAGCAGACCTGGCAGGTGTTAAAAGCAGTACGAATGTTTCCTTCCTCATCTTTTACTGCAAGTATTTCCATATCGATCCCGTCCACTGTTACGGGATAAAACTTCACCGTCCCCGACAGTTCATTTACAGGAATCACCAGATTGCTTTCCGCTGCAATTTCCTGCACTGTTGTCTCTGCCTGGTCTGAGTCATCTCCTTTGGCGCATCCTGCAAGGGCAAATGCCAAAACAAGACAAAGCATAAGAACTGTTCTTTTAATTTTATTGTTCATCTGTTTAATTCTCCTCCTTATTAAAAAATAGCGTGTACCCAAATAGACTATACCATTTTATGTTTCACTGCTGTCTGTGACAACAATGTTTCCGCGAATCATGCCCATCCAACAGCTGTATGGGTAGGTTCCTGATTCGGTAGGAGTGAATTCTATGACATTCTCTCCCTCCTGAAAATCATATTCGATAGAATATTCTGAAATCAACATTTTGTAATTACAGCCGTTGATACTTCCGGTTGGAGCATTAATTGTCCATTTGACCGGTGTGTTTGTCTGCACCGTAATATTCGGGTAGCTGCCGGGTAAAAGGGTACTGTTTATAACCTGTTTTCCGTCGATTATCTGGATATCAGTATCGTCTGCCCCCTGCTCTTTGCCCGCAGCAGAATTATCTGAGGATGTCAGAATTTCTTTCGGCAATATGAGCCCAGATAAGGCTCCTCCCTGCGAAAGCATTGCAAGGCCAAGAACTACTACCAGAACTGCACCTACATTCATTACTTTCCCGGTAAATTTTTTCCCGAGGGCCGATACACCAAAACCAAGTCCCAGCATCAGCGGCACAGTACCAAGACTGAATATAAACATGGACAATGCTCCTGTAAACGGGTTTCCCGCTGCCAACGCTACAATCTGCATGGACTGCAGGGGACCGCAGGGCATCAGCCCATTGAGCAGGCCCACAATCAGGGGACGTTTACTTTTACCTTTCTGTGTACCTATTTTTGCAACAAGGAATCTTGGCATCCGTGGATTAAATCTACGGAGCCATGGAAAGATGCCGAGCATGTTAATTCCCATGATCACCATAAATACTCCCGCAATCAGTTTCAGAATACCTTGCAGAAAAACTGGCAGACCCGCAGAGGAGCCTCCGCCAAGAAGCATGCCTATTCCGCCCAGAAGAAATCCAATAACCGTGTAAGAAATCACTCTTCCCAAATTGTATAAAAACGCGGGAGCAAATGTAGAAAATTTACTTTCCCCGGTTCCTTCCAGTGTATCCTGTGGAAGGCACTGGGAAAGATTAATACCTCCGCACATGGCAATACAATGAACGGATGTGATAAGCCCAATCACAAACAGCATCCCATATCCCATTTTTGTATCCGCCAACTGACCAGGAACAAGCAGGTTGAGGATATTGAATTTCTGAAGCAGCATATACAGACCAATAATAATAAGCAGAGCGAGGATAGTCTTTAAAATATCTTCATTTGTCTGCCTGCTGTTTTTTTGAACCTTATACCCCAGCTTTTCTATAACTCTGCAAATATCTTTCATAGATATTACATCAGAATCAAACATAATATCTGCCGTTCCTTTGCTGTAACTGACGTTGACTTTTTTAATGCCCGCTGTGTTTTTCAATTTTCTCTGGATAGTATTCTGACAGTTGACACAGCTCATCCCGCGGATGTGCAGCTCTCTTTTCATTATTCCTGACACAATATACACTTCCTTATCACTTCAATGATGTAGGGTCCCAAGGTCATGCTTTTTCATGCAAGCATGAAACGCATGGCCTTTTGACCCTGGTATCACTTCAATGAATGTAGTGTAACAGGCAAATATGTAGTTTTTATGTGGATTTGTAAAAAAGCTCCGGATTGTATTTCCAGACACGTTCTGCTAAGATAGAAGAAAAACATTTTGAAAAGAAGGGATATGTCATTATGAGAGCTTATGAAAGACTTTTAAAGTATGTTGTTGTACGCACACCGAGTGATGAGAACAGTGAAAGTGTCCCATCCTCCTCATGCCAGTTTGATCTGGCACATCTGCTGGTTCAGGAACTCAAAAACCTTGGGGTGTCTGATGCAAGAGTCGACGAGCAGTGCTATGTATATGCCCATATTCCTGCCACACCGGGTTACGAGGACAAGATAAAGTTAGGGTTTATCGCCCATATGGACACAGTATCAGATTTCTGTGACCACGATATTGTTCCTGTTGTGACGGAAAATTATGACGGAAAAGATTTCGTATTGGGGGCAAGCGGGCGCACCATCAGCATAAATGCTTTCAAACACCTGCCGGATCTAAAGGGACGCACATTGATCACCAGCGACGGAACTACTATTTTAGGTGCAGATGACAAGGCGGGAATTGCAGAGATTATAACAATGATTCAATGTCTGAAAGAGGAAAACATTTCTCACGGACCGCTATCTGTCGCATTCACCCCGGACGAGGAGATCGGCACCGGTGCCTCTCATTTTAATGTGGAGGAATTTGGGGCAGATTATGGTTACACATTGGACGGAGACACAGAAGGTGAAATCCAGTTTGAGAACTTCAATGCATGCAAAGCTGATTTTGAAATTGAAGGAGTTAACGTACATCCCGGCTCCAGCAAGGATACACTGGTAAACGCAAGCCTGGTTGCCATGGAAATCAACTCCATGCTTCCCTCCGGTGATACGCCAAGGGATACAGAAGGCTATGAAGGCTTCTATCATCTGGTAAACATGTCCGGTGAAGTAGGACATGCTGAACTGCACTATATTGTCCGGGACCACGATGCAGCTACATTTGAAGTCCGCCAGCAGACGCTGCGGCATATAGAAAAACTGATAAATGAAAAATGGGGCAAAGGTACAGTCAAATTGACCATCACCCAGCAGTACCGCAATATGTCCGAGATTATAGCCGAATGTATGCACCTGATTGAAAATGCCAAAAAAGCTTGTGAAAATGCCGGTGTAACCCCGCTGGTGGAGGCAATCCGGGGCGGCACGGACGGATCCCAGCTAAGCTTCAAGGGACTCCCCTGTCCAAATCTAGGCACAGGCGGCCACGGATATCACGGTCCTTACGAGCACATCACTGCCGAAGGAATGGACGCTGCTGCGAAAGTGGCACTTGAACTGGTAAAAATATATGCTGATAAAGTGAAAGCATAGAGATGTATTGTTTTGAAGCCGTGGGGGTTTTCATGGGAAGGATTCAGGCATCCTTAAATCCCTCCCCCACCACTTCATTAGATTCCATAATCACTGTAAATGCTAAAGGATCCACTTCTTTCACCATTTTGCGGATTGCATACATCTGCTTGTTGCTGCAGGCACACATGACGACTTCTTTTTCTATGCCGGAGTAACTTCCCTTGCCTTTCAGCAGTGTAGAGCCTCTTCCCGAATATTGGTCTATCTTATCCGCAACCTCCTGACCTTTCGTTGTGACAATCAGGGTCATCTTGCCGGAATCGATACCATACATTATTTTATCCATCACAAACGACAGCAAATAGGTAATGACAAAGCCATAGATTGTTCCGTCCACATCCCTGAAAATCAGTCCGCCGATTGCAACAACAACCGCATCTGTAATAAAGACGATCTTTCCCAATGTCAGATGAGGACGCTTTACTTTAATTGCAACTGTAATGAAATCCATCCCCCCTGTAGAAGAATTATTCATAAAAATCAACGCGTATCCCAGGCCGGAAAATATTCCGGTACACAGCGCTGCCAGCATTCTGCTGCCTGTATAGACAGGAAAGAGGGGCGCCACATAATCGATAATTAAAGAAGTAATAATCACCGTCCTCACAGAACGTACAAAAAAATCCTTTCCCAGCGTTTTATAGCATGCAAGTGCTATAGGCACGTTTAAAAGCATGCTCACCCAGCCAATGGGGAACCCAAATAAGCGGTAAAATATCAGCGCGATACCGGAAATCCCGGCCAGCGGAAAGGCCGCATTTGCCGCGAAATTATATACACCAATACCTATCAAAATTCCTCCCAGCACATCAATAAAAATATCGTATATTAGTTTTTTCAAATTGAATTTTCCCATCTGTCCCACCTCTTTCAAAGACTTACATAACCAGACTGTAGCTTAACTATAGCTTTCCCCAATTAGGCACAAAAAAAGCACCGACAAATTATAGGTCTCACCTGCCTGAACTTTTTTAAGTTCAATAAGATATAATTCGCATGTGCTCTTCTCTATTTCCTAGTCTAATTCAACTTTTTCCTTTTGTCAACACTATTTACAGCCGTTCACTGTTGACTGCTATAAATTTATATTCTGCCACAGAACGGTCAAAACTCTTTATATGGCCGTAAAGCCACTCTATCACATTCTTATTGACCTGCTCCACAAAAGCATTGGAAGGACCTTCTTCCTCTTCCAGCATCTCATAAAGCTCTTTCACAACGTTTCTCAACTTTTCATGTTCCTTTTTGTGCTCCTTAATACCCGGATATTCTATGTCTTCCTGAAGCTTTTCTTCTGCAGAGAAATGAAAGTCTGTGTAATCTGCAAGGTAATCTAACATCTTAACTGCTGTCAGTTTATCATTTCCGTTCTCGCAGCTGTCCAGCAGCTTATTAATTTTATCAAACAGTTCTTTATGCTGGGAATCGATGGTTTCATTTCCGGTTACCAGCGTTTCATCAAATATAGCTCTCATGCTATTACCCTCCTATATTTCGCCATTTTTGAACTTTATAATCATTTCATTCGTCAGGCTGTCCCTAGATGGTACCACAGGTATGTCCTTCCTGTCAAACCATTCTGCCAACGCCAGTTCATCTTCCTCTAACGTTATGGCATCTTCCCCATCCAGGTCGCAGTAAAACCCCATAAGTATTGTTTCGCTGAAAGACCACGGCTGGCTTCTGTAGTATCGGATATTCTTCACCTTAAGACCTACTTCTTCCATTACTTCTCTTTTCACGGTCTCTTCCAGCATCTCGCCTATCTCGACAAAACCTGCAATCAGGGCATAGTTCCTGTATACCCTGCCGGCATATTTTGACATCAAAATTCTGTTGCCATCTAATACGCCAATTATCACAGCAGGGCTGATTTTCGGATACACCATGTTGCCACATTTCCGACAGTGCATCATTCGTTCCTTCTTATCCTTATGCATCGAACACCCACAACGCCCGCAGTATTTATTATCCCTGTACCAGCTGTAAAGCTGATATCCAGTTATCCCCGCAAACGCCCGGTACTGGGGATCTGCCCTCCGAAAAATTTCAGTATTTTCCAATGTAAAAGGGGACATTCGCTCCGCATCAACTTCCCCTAAGAGATAGTATCTCTCCCCGTCTACGGAAAATAAATAGGTATAGTCTCTGTAAATCTCCTTATTTAAATCCCCCAGATCTTTAAATCTGGGGAACTCTATCCCCTCTGCCGTGTTCTTCAACAACACCGTGTGTTCCTCAAAATATAATGCGATACTGTCTTTGTCCGGCGGGGTGGGGATATACTCATTTCTATATAGATGTGGTTCTATTTCCTGAATCATAATTTATCTTTTTGCTTTCCTTTCTTGGCTTCTTTTTTCTTAGAAGGAAGCAGGGAAGACAGCATCATGAAGAGGCTTCCCGCCCCAATAAAAAGGTCGCCGAGATTGTAAGTGATTTCTGTAACTTTTTTCCATTTTGTCTGAAATCCCACATAGTCAATGACATATCCCCGAATCCATCTGTCAATGGTATTGCTCCAGGCCCCGGCCACCATGAGAGACAGACCTGCTTTTTTCAGATACTTCCCTTTCCTCAGTAATGTAATAAGCTGATAAATGGTAAGCAAAACCGCGGCAAATGCTGAGGATATCTTTACAAATTCAGGATTATCCTCAAACAGATTCAGGCACATGCCCTTATTATATACCTTCCTAATCTTCACCTTACCTTTGCATATAGAGTGCTCTTCTCCCTTTTTCACAGCGCCTTCCACATAGGTTTTCACTGTGATGTCCGTGAGTAACAGACATAGAGTAAGACTCATTAAAACTAAAATACCCATGGGCTTCCCCCTAATCTTCCATGTTCTCTTTTATCTTTTCTTCTGCAGCCGAGACCTTTTCGCAGACATCGTCTGCAGCATCGGACACTTTTTCTTTTACCGTATCAGCGGCATCGGACACTTTTTCCTTTACCTTCTCTGCCGCAGCCTCTGTTTTCTCGCCCGCTTCTTCAGCTGCATCAACAATATGCTCCTTTGCTTCTTTGGCATAATCAGTCTTTTCACTGCTGCTATCAGAAACTTTCTCTCCGCAATATGGACAAAAAGTCATCTCTTTCGCTACAGACTTGCCGCAATTTCTGCATTTCACATCTCCTTTGACTTTAGATATCTGCTGTTCATATTTTTCAATACTCTCTTCTCTGTTCTGGATTGCTTCGCAAATTCCAATCGCTTCCGAATCTACAACTTCACCGTCTTTGTAATGCCGATATATAATTTCCCCCAAACCTATATAAGCACTTTCATTGCCTCTTTCCAGCACCCTTATCTGGTTCCTGATTTTCTGTACCTCTACTGCCTCGCCGGCCTTGTTTGTTACTGTCTCGGCTGTTTCACCTATTTTCTTACCTAAATCTTCAAAAAAAGTACCCATATTTGACTCCCTTCGTATTCATAATTTGAATCTTCCGTCTTTTTGATTTATTACTTATTTATATTATACCCGAATAAATGCTAACTTCAACCATTTTTCTTACAAAGCACATATTTTCCCCTCAATGTGTCATATACATATGATAAAAATAATATGGACGTTTTATATGGAGCCAAATATATGTAAAGAACGTATCTTGTCTGAGGATTACCGTGACTTTATTATTTCCGGAACCCGCCCATTTCCGCTGGCCAATATTATTCCTGATGAATTGGATTTGTGCCAGCAATTTGCCGATTTTGACTATCGCTGTCTCTACCTGGAAAGTGTTCCGATGGGAGAACTCAGCGTGAGTACATTTACCTACAATGCAATTCCAAAATGCTTTGCGCCCTTAAGTATGGATGCTATGAATGAAGCCGGCATCCTCCAGATTCAAAACTATCCCACCCTGCAGCTGAGGGGTGATAATATCATGATAGGCTTTTTGGACACAGGAATTGATTACACAAACCCGATTTTCTTAAATCTGGATGGTACGACTCGTATTGCAGGAATATGGGATCAGACAATCCAGACAGGAACGCCGCCTCCTGACCTTTTATACGGGTCGGAATATACAAGTGATATGATAAATGAAGCACTGGGCTCGGAGGATCCCTTAAGTATTGTTCCTACCACCGATGAGCTGGGGCATGGTACCTTTGTGGCCAGCCTGGCCGCCGGCTCCGGAAATCCCGATGAAGAATTTCTTGGTGCTGCTCCTGACAGTACCATTGCCGTTGTAAAACTCAAACAGGCAAAACAATACCTTCGTGATTTTTATTACATCCCGCAAGACACCACTTGTTTTCAGGAAACTGACCTTTTGCTTGGGTTAAAATATCTAAACGCACTTGCAGAGCGCATGAACATGCCTCTGGTCATATGCATTGCAGTCGGCACTAATATGGGAGGGCATGTCAGTCTCCTTCCTCTTACAAAGACTCTTGAAGATTATGGGGCAGAAATCAATCGAATTCCTGTCATCGGTGTAGGAAATGAAGCTGACAAAAGGCACCACTATTCTTATACAATACCACAAGGCACCGCATCCAATATAGTTGAAATCCGGGTCGGTGAAAATGTAGACGGCTTCATTATGGAACTGTGGACAGATATCCCGAATGTTTTTTCTATTTCGCTTGTTTCTCCTTCAGGGGAGTCCACGTCCACTATTCCCATACAGACAGCGACTACCACTTCCTTCAACTTTATCTTCGAAAGGACACAGGTAACCGTTGATTATGGCCTGATTGTAGAGCGGAGTGCCTCGGAATTGATTTTTTTCCGCTTTAGCGACCCTGCCCCCGGCATTTGGAATCTAATTGTACAGCCAATCCGAACCATCAACGGGTTATTCCATATATGGCTGCCCATAACAGAATTTTTAAGCGGAGAAGTATATTTTCTGAATTCAGACCCCTATTACACTCTGACAGTTCCCGCTAGTGCAAGAAGTGCACTCGTCGTATCCTATTATGACGGCAGCAACGGCAGTATTGCTCTAAGCTCGGGCCGAGGATATACCCGGGATGAATTGATCAATCCCAATGTAGCAGCGCCGGGTATCAACGTAAAGGGAGCACTTCCAGGTGGAACCTATGCAGTCCGTTCCGGCTCCAGCATCTCAACAGGCATTACTGCAGGGGCAGTTGCACTGCTTATACAATGGGCTATTTATCAGCTCGGATTTACCAGACTTGATGCTTATCAGGTGAAAAGCTTGTTAATACTGGGAGCAGTGCGGCCGGCTTCTATGCTGTTTCCAAATAGGGAGTGGGGATATGGACTTCTTAATTTATATAACACACTGGAAGAAGCGAGAAACATCTGAAAAATGTCAGAGTTTCCTAATAATGAAAAGGCCCTGGAATACATTTCCAAGGCCTTTAGATCTCTTGCTAAGCTGAAATAATACTTATTGTCAATTTACCGCTGAATAATAATCTCTATACTCTTTACATTGCATTCCTGTCAGTTCCTTAAATACCTTGCTGAAATAATAAGGACTTCCAAACCCTATTTCCTCCGCAATCTCATAAATTTTGAGATTTGTATCTGTCAGCAGCTTTTTCCCCTTTTCAATCCGATATTGATTCAAATAAGTTACAAAGTTAATTCCCGTTTCCTGCTTGAAAAGCATAGAGAGGTAACTCTTGCTGATTTCTCCATATTGCGCCACATCCTCCAATGTAATGTTGGACGTATAATGTTCCTCCACATAAGCAATTGCCTTTTTCACACTGGCACTATATCCGCTGATTCCTTCACTCATAAAACCTAAAATACCGTTAAAAATATCATGTATGTAAACTTCAGTTTCTCCTACAGAAGTAAGAATATTCCAGTTGTCATAATCCAGCTTGGCTGCAAAATTGTCCGTTATTGGTATATTTAACCTTTCCACGCTGGATTTGGCAATGGACAAGAAATCGATAAAGGTATGCTGCACTCCTGTATAGGCACCCTGTTCCTTTATACGGACAAAAATATCATGTATATAGGCAGCCAGCTCCTGGCTTCTGCCTTCTGTGAGATATTCAAGAATTTTAGAGCTGCTTACATGGGGCCTTACCTCCTTCTTCCTGGCTTCCCCGAATATTTTTTCATAAACAATAAAAGAATGCTCTACGGCAGAGCGCACACCACCGGGCGTTCCCTCCGCCCTGCTGCTGTCAAAGAAACACTGCTGCCTCGCCATTTCCGCTTGCCGCAGAAGACAGGGCAGATGTCCTGCTTTTTCTTTCCGGCTGATTCCGCCTTTTAAGGAAACAGAAAAATAGTATTTCATTTTTCTTCCGATAGAGATACTCTTTTCTATATAAATTTTCTCTGTATCTGCAAGAGGATTTACCGGACAAATCAAAGTTATGTAATAATGCATCTGGTATATAACCTCACTGTACACCACTCCCCAGAACTCATTCTCAACCAGAGAAACCATGGTCTTTGAAAGCATATCTATACTCTGCTCATTCAAAAGCCCAATACCGCAGAAATACTTAATAACCACATATTTATCTGCCCCGAAAAGCCCTTCGGGGGGAGCATCCATTCTATCTATAGGAATACAGGCGTTAATCTGGGCTTTAGATAAATTGTTGGTCAGATAAGCTTTTCTCGCCTGCTTGTCATCCTGCTGGGATACATGCCTGCTGGTTTGTTCTGCCTTCACTGACTCCAGTGCTGCCAGGAGAGTATCCTCGTTGATTTCACTTTTTAAGAGATACTGGGAGACTCCAAGCTTTATGGCATGTTTCGCATATTGAAAATTCTCATAGTTACTCAGAATAATAAACGAAATGGTTTCGTTTATTTTCTTTGCTTCTGTAATAAATTCCAACCCATCCATCAATGGCATTTTAATATCTACTAATACAATATCCGGCATAGAGGAGCGCACCATTTCCAATGCTTCTTTTCCATTGGAAGCCTCCCCAGCAACTTTATAGCCATTTGCTTCCCAGTCAATGGTTGTTTTTAATCCCAAACGTACCAGAAATTCATCATCAACTATTAAAACATGGTGCATACCCGTCCCCCACCGTTTCTCTCATATGACATTTGTCCATAAAACATTTTATAGAAACTATTAAAACACCAATGCTACTTTAAAATCTCCATGCTTTCCTGTCGCGTACTCAAAAGCCTTTTCCCATTCCTCAATTTTGAACTTCCTGGAAACAACGCCTTTTGTTCCTAATTTCTTATTTTCTATATTCTCAATGATAAATGGAAAAGCATATGGGCTCAAATGTGACCCCAGGATATCTAGCTCCTTTCTGTCACCGATAATAGACCAGTCAACTGTAGTAGGGGCGCCAAACACACTGAACTCTACAAAACGTCCCAATTTCCTTATCATGCTAAGTCCCTGGATTACACTGGAGGGATGCCCTGTTGCCTCGATATAAACGTCACATCCATAGCCTTCTGTTAATGTTTCAATTTCTTTTACCACATTAACCTTTCCCGGGTTCCATACAATATCGGCTCCAAATTCCTTTGCTTTTTCCAGGCGCTCATCCACCATATCCAGCACAATCAGTTTCTTTGGATTCTTCATTCTGGAGTAAGTTACCATGCCCAGACCCAATGTGCCTGCCCCTGAAATCACTACAACATCTTCATTGGTAATATTTCCTCTGTCCACGGCATGCTTGGAGCAGCCATAGGGCTCAATAAGCAGCGCATCCTCAATGGACATGGTGTCCGGAACACGGCTGATCACTGCGGTCTGCGGGTATCTTACATACTCAGCCATTCCACCGTTATTTTCTTTCTGAAATCCAAAGATATTGTGGGGCTGGCACATCCAGTAATGTCCATCTTTACAGAATCTGCACTTTCCACAGGGGACAATCTGATCCGCAATAATTCTATCCCCCAATTCATAACCCTCCACATTTTGTCCCATTTCTATAATATGGCCAAAGAATTCATGCCCCGGAATAAATGGCGGTTTCACCCATGAGGGCTGAACCTCATCTCCCCAGAACATTGCTGCACCATGGTTGCATTTTAAATCCCCCGCACAGATTCCGCAAGCCTCTGTTTTAATTATGATATCATCAGACCCACATTCCGGAGCCGGATACTCATGCTCAAATACATACCTATCTTTGTCATATGCCACCAGTGCCTTCATTGTTTTTGGCGTTTCTCCTTTATTTCTCATACTTACAACCATCCTTTCCTTTATTTAAATGCTATTACACTTTGATCCGCCCTCCTGTCTCAGGATCAAACAGATGTGTTCGTTCTTCGTGAAAAACCAGCTGTACATTCTGTCCTGTTTCATAATAGACATCTTCGGGGGTAGTCATACTCAGCAGCATTTCCCCTACTCTTACCGAAATCCTTCTCTCGTCTCCGAGATTTTCGTATACTGCAACAGGTACCGGCGTGGAGGATACTTCCTCCTCTGCAATCAACACATCCACAGGACGTACCCCAAGTGTTACTTTCATTTTATCTTTAACTACCTTATTGTAGCGTTTTGGCACTTCCACCTGGAGTTCGCTGCCTTCAAATGTAAACATATACTTATCCCCCTGTTTTTCGATTACTGAGGGCATTAAGTTCATCGGAGGTTCCCCGATAAAACCAGCTACAAACTCATTTGCAGGATCATCGTATACCTCCAGAGGTGTACCGATCTGCTGTATCTCCCCCTCCTTCATAATAACAATGCGGTCAGCCAGAGACATTGCCTCCATCTGGTCATGGGTTACAATAATCGTGGTACACTTTATCTCATGGTGCATACGCTTGATTTCCTGTCGAAGCTGCTGGCGCATTTTGCCGTCCAGGTGGCTTAAAGGTTCATCCAGAAGTAAAAGCCCCGGTCTTCTCACAATCGCTCTTGCAATATTGACTCTCTGCTTTTGCCCTCCGGACAATGCAGACGGCTTCATGTCCAGCAGGTCATCGATCTTCATAAGGGGGGCCACATACTCAATAGCTTTTTTTATTTCATCTTCCTTTTTCTTTTTTGCCCGCATATTAAAAGCCAGATTTTCATAAATGGATAAAGGAGGATATAGGGCATAATCCTCAAACGCCAGCCCTATATTCCTATCCTTTGGCTGTAAATCATTAATGAGCACATCACCTATGTATATCTCACCCGCAGTAATCTTCTCCAATCCTGCCACCATGCGGAGGGTTGTTGATTTTCCACAGCCTGAAGGTCCCAATATTCCGATAAACTCTCCATCTTGACATTCATATGAAACATCTTTTACTGCAAAATCATTTTCCTTTTTCTTTTTCTTTTTAAACATCTTCTTTTTCTGTCCGTCATAACGTTTATACACATTTTTCAATATAAGCTGCGCCATGTTATCCCTCCCTTTTCTCAGCCATATAGCGGGACATGTTATTTCTTATGATAAATTTCTGTGTTTCACCATTAAAATAAATCGCATTCATCATATTGAATTTCACATAAACCTTCTGGTCCAACTCTGCCACAGTATCATTGGGGCAAGTGACAGCTAGTTTTGTATCTCCAATTAACACCGTCATGATTACCTTATTGCCAATCGGCTCATTTGCATATATGGTTCCTTCCAGCCACTCATCCCCGGGTTTTTCAAAAGCAAACTTGATATCATTTCCTCTCATTCCTATGTGTATATCATCCGTATCTGTCTCTTTCAATACCTGTATAGTATCCTCAGAAGGATATAGTAAAACATCCTGATCCAACACCTTGACATATACACTGTCTTCCCGGGCATATTTTTTCCCTTCCAGTATGTTAATTTCAGGTTCCCCGAATAAACGGGCCACAAATTCATTACAGGGGGTGTAATACATTTCCTGGGCAGTTCCTGTCTGAACAATTTCACCATGATTAAGAACCCCTATCCTGTCCGCCAGCGACATCGCTTCCATATAATCATGGGTTACATAAATGGTAGTGGAGTTGATGGAGGTCTGCATCTCCTTTAACTCTCCCCTCATGAAATGACGCAGTTTTGCGTCCAGATGAGCCAGCGGTTCATCCATCAGGAATACATTAGGTGTTCTCACCAGGCATCTCCCTAAAGCCACCCTCTGCCGCTGTCCATTGGATAGCTGGCTTGGCTTTCTTTCCAGAAGATGATTGATTTTCATCATCTTTGTTACCTTATCTACTGCTGTTTTTATATAATCTTCATCTTTCTTATATAGCTTGCTGCGCATTGGCGATGCAATATTATCATAAACCGACAGGTTAGGATACAAGGCATAATTCTCAAAAACCATGGATACATTTCTATCTTTAGATTCCACATGGTTTACAATATTGCCGCCAATTTTCACCAGACCTTTTTCGGGAAATTCGGCACCTGCAATCGTTTTTAACAGCGTTGTTTTTCCGGCACCTGCCGGTCCAAACAAGACAAAAAACTCATTGTCCCGGACCGTCAGGCTTACATTATCCAATGCTTTCACATCCCCGAATTGTTTCGTAATGTTTTCAAGTTCTATCTGAGCCATGGTTTTACCTCCGTTATCCCTTCACCGCGCCGAAACTTAAGCCGCGGACTAAGTGTTTCTGAATAAACAATGCCACAATCACTTCCGGAAGTACCGCAATAGTGGAGGCAACAGCCACCTGCCCATAATGCACTGTATCAGAGGCGATATAGCGCAGGGCAGTGATGGTAATTGTTTGAATTTCAAAGCCGCTTAATATCAACGGGAATGTGAAGCTGTTCCATGCAAATATGAAAGCCAGCAGGGCAGAAGCAACCAGTCCGGGTTTGATCAAAGGCACCAGGGTCTTAAAAAACACCTCGTACCACGTATAACCATCCAGCTGCGCCGCCTGTTCCACTTCTATACTGATATCCTCAAAATACCCCCGTACCACCCAGATTAGAAGGGGCATGGTAATAAGCTGATATACCCAGATCAATCCGAAATAAGTATCATATAATCCTATTTTTTGAAAGATTAAGAAAATCGGAAGAATTACCAGGATTTCGGGCGCAAATTTAAAGGATAATATCTGAAATGCCACATCCTCTTTTTTCTTAAAATTATACCTTGCCAGCGCATATGCACAGGGCACCCCTGCAATTACGGTAATAATTACCGCTCCCCCTGCCACTACCAGGTTCTGAAAAAAAGCACGGAAATAGTCGGTTCCTACCAGCACCGCCCTGAAGTTTTCCAGAGTAGGATGGAAAATAAAAACGGTATTGTACATTTGAGCATCTGACTTAAAGGCGCAAACCACCATCCATACCAGCGGAAACAGGGCGAACATGGCAAACAGGGTCAAGCCCAGATTTCTTCCTATGGGTTCCAATATTTTAAATATTTTTTTATTTTTCGAGCTGTCCACCAGCTGTCCCTGTTTCTCCATACACCCTCCTTTACTTTCCTGCAGCCTGCTGTGCCAGATGCCTCTGCCGTTTTACCAGGAACTGTGCTGTCTTATTAATGATAAACCACAGAATAAGAAGATAGGGCAAGGCAGCTGCCAGCTTCTGATAGGTAAACCCATTGATGTAACCTGTCAGCGATATATTCATCAAGGTATCTCCGGGTCCGCCCTTTGTCAGGGCATATATAATACCAAACTCCTGCAATGCGGCCATAAGCCTGAATAATAACGCAATATACATAAAAGGCTTTAACATGGGAAACGTCAAGGTCTTGAATGTAAACCAGGCTCCGGCCCCATCCACTGCTGCCGCCTCAAAGGGTGATTTCGGCAAGGACTGAATCCCTGCCAAAACCAACAAAAGCACAAATGGAGTGTTCACCCATGCATCAATCAAAATCGCTGTAAAGAGAGCTGTACTGTGAGATGCCGCCCAGGGGAAATTATAGATTCCAAAGATGTTCAGTACCTTTTCAAGAATCCCCACTGTATTCGACGTCATCAGCTGCCAAATCAGTACCGCAATTGCCGGTGCGACCATCAGTGGAAATGTAAAAAGCACCTTTAATATCCTACTGTATCTGGTATCCTTCCTGAGCAGAAGTGCCACCCCTGTCCCTAAAAGCATCTCGGCAGCTGTGGCAAAGATACCATACCTCAAGGTCACGCCGAGAGCATGATAAAACTCTTTGCCAGTAAACATGTTTATCCAGTTTTTCAGCCCTACAAACCCCCATTTCGGCAAGCGGAAGGAATAATTTGTAAAGGAGAGAAATATTGCAGTGATAAATGGAATCATAATGCCGATCAGTATCAGCAATCCCGGCGCGATAATATAGTACGGACGTCTGCGGATGCGCGCAGGAATCTCATTATAATTGGTCCCCCCGCCCGTTTTCTTTGTACTGCTGCCAAACATCTTCCTACCTCCTGTCATAGATATCAATACTGTGACAAATCAATGTCTGAAACAGCTTTATCCATTTTTTCTTTTAGCTGATCCATCCCGTCCTGCACAGAATCATACTTACCTGCAACAATATCCTGGAGTGTAGCCGCCCATTCTGTTGTGGTCTCAAAGAAATAAGGCTGTGGTGTAAATAGAATTGTAGTGTTATCGATGGTTGCATTATATGAGTCAATATACCCTGGCTGCTCATCCATCATAGTCTTAAACTCTTCGGATTCCCATACAGATGTACGTACTGGATCCAGACTGTTCCCTTCGATGGTCGCATACTTTGCAAAATCTTTACCGGTGAAATACATGATGTAATACCATGCGGCACCTTTATTTTTAGATGCAGAGTTCATTGCAACAGACCAGGTCCAGTAGTTAGAAATCTGGGGGTCCCCCTCTTTTCCTACCGGCAGGGGTGCAAAGGCTATATTTCCGGCTTCTTCAGAGGCACCTTTCCAATTTTGATGTACCGGATTATTGTCCGCATCCAGTACCATAGCCGTATTTCCGGTTCCAAGGTCGACACCGCAGTCATACCAGGTGTACTTTGACCAGGAAGAACTTCCTCCGCGTTTGATCATGTCTACAAAAAACTCTGTCATTTCAACTGCCTCCGGAGAATTTACTTTAGAAACCAGCTTATCACCTTCGATTTCAAAGTCTTTTGCCCCAAATGCAGCAAACATACTCATATATGCCGGATGGATGGTTCCCCAGTCCCGTGCGCCTCTGACTGCCACAGCATAGGAATTCTCCCCATTCCAGCCCTGAAGCTTATCACAGACATCCAGGAGTTCGTCATATGTCTTCGGAATTTCCAGGCCCTTATCTTCAAATGCCTTCTTATTGTACGCCATTGTATATACCTCAAATGCAAGTGGAAGCGCCAGCTGCTGCCCTGTACCGACTGCCTCTCCCGGTACGCCTGACCATTTCAGCGCATTTACCGCACTCTGTACAAAATCGTCATAGTCATAATCGGGACTGACCATAGACGGATCCTCCAGATATGTATTCAAATCTTCCACATACCCCGCTGCGGAATAATCCCAAAGCTGATATGCCCCCGACATAAAGAGATCCGGGCTTCCTGACCCGCTGGCCAGTGAGGTGGATACCTTGTCAAAATAGTTGCTTTCCGGTGTAATAGAATACTCTACATGAATTCCGGTAAGATCTTCAAATTCTTCCAATTTATTTACCATTGCTTCCGAGGCCGTATGCTGCACCATCTGAATCTCAATGGTAGTACCTTCATATTTTTTCCAGTCAAATTCACCGCCTGTGTCCGCTGATTTTTCTTTGTCAGCCCCATCGTCCTTAGATGAGGCACCGCTGCCGCCGCAGCCTGCCAGCATACCTGCCGTCATTACAGTTGCCATTGCCACTGCGAACATACGCTTAAACCGTTTGTTTCTCATACTTCATAACCCTCCTTAACTCCTTCATAAAGTGACTTTTCCATATCAATGCATTGAACTCAAATTTATTATAGACATATTTTATACATATCTAAATGCAGGATTTATCTAAAATTAACAATTTATTATTACTTTGTTAATTTCTTTTGGAGGCTTTAAATAAATATTTCAAAAATTATAAAAATATTACGATTCTTCTTTTATAATGGGAAGAATAATTTCTGCTATGGTAGCCACATTGGGCTCACTGTCAAAGATCAGCTCCGCCTCCTCCCCGAAATATAGCTTTATCCGCTCTCTGATACTGGAAACCCCGATTTTACTGAACCGGGTACTTTTTTCCTGTCCTTTGTTTATTTTTTCCGTGCTGTCCGCATCCATCCCCATTCCGTTATCAATCACACGTATATGCAGCTTTCCATCAAAAATCACCGCTGCAATATGGACACGATAGTTCCCCCGTTCCCCATTAAAGCCGTGGATAATTGAGTTCTCCACCAGCGGCTGCAGAATAAATCTGGGTACTCTGCATTTTTCTGCTTCCTCGTCAATCATAGTCGTGAACTCAAACATGTCACTGTAACGGTACTTTTGTATAATAATATAGTTTCTGACACTCTCAATTTCATTGTGAAGAGTAGTCTCTCCCTCTACTTTGCCCAGATTATATTGGAGCAAATTAATCAATGCTGTACTCATCTCCGCAATATTGTCCACTCCCTGCATAACTGCCAGCCATTTCATGGAATCCAATGTATTATATAAAAAATGGGGATTTATCTGGGCCTGCAAGATCTGATATTCCATCTCTGCCTTTCGATTGCGGGACCGGCGTTCTTTGTCAAAAGAATCATTAATCTGATCAATCATACTGTTAAACGTATCTCCCAGCCGGCCAAACTCATCCTGGCGTTTCACCGCTGCATGAACCGTAAAATCCCCCTTCATCACCTTTTTGCACACCTGCATTAATTCCTTAATCGGGAGGGTGATGGAACGGGTCAGCCATATGGTATAGCAGATAGAAATTATGGTAGTAATCACCAAAACAATCTGAAACACTTTCAGTATCTCCCGAATACTCTCTGTTGCCGCATCCTTCTGCACAAATCTCACCAGACTCCAGTCCGCCAGATTGATTTTCTCGGATACAATAATTACATCTTTTTTATAAAGCTTTCCCTCAATCTGTGTACTTTTCTTCAGCACCTGGGGATAATTGCGCAGAACCTCTGTATAATCCGCCAGTAAGGGATATTGCAGCAGAATAACTCCATCACTGTTTACAATCACAGCCTTGTCCTTTAAACGGATAGACGAAGCCGTAAATAGTTTATGAATACTTTCATAGGAAACATCCAGCACTACAATCCCATACACCTCTTTGGTCTCACTGTTAAATACGGGACGGATATATGAGGTACTGCTCAGATAGTCATCCTCTTCTGTACTGTGAAAACCTGTCCATATTCCTTTGCGCTCTGTCCCTTCCACATATTCTTTCAGATACTGCCTGTAAAATCCCCGGCTGTCCTGCATATTTGTAGAGCACCAGAAATCATTGATACCCAGTATATGAACATGATTAATACTGTCATTCATACGTACCATATCATTGATATATGTACGGATCTGCTCAACATCCTGACCTGCGCCGCCATTTTCCAATGCCTCCTGAACCGCCCCATTACTGACGAGAGAATAGCTGTATGCGTCAATCATAGAGGTAAGCATATTAAACTGCTCCTTTGTCCCGTTTGTGACTTCCAAATGATAATTAATTTCCATCTCCTCCATACGTTTCCCATACAGAGTAGAAATAATTATAGAAAAAATGACCAGAATGAAAAGGAACAATAAGAATATTCCTAAAAATATACGCGTTGACATGGATTTCTCTCTCTTTTTCCCAATTCTCATAATTCTTCACCCCCGCACTCCAGGCTGATATCCATTTTCCTCCTGTTGTACAACCCTTCTTATCTACTCTACAATATGATTGATTATGCTAATTTATCCATAAGCATAAAATAGCAATGCAACCCTTATGCTTATTGTATTCATAATTATAGGTATATTCAAGTATGAAAAGATACATTGTACTGGCTGTATTGTGGTTGAATTTCCTATTAAATAAAAAAGCCCCGGAATGCATTTCCAAGGCTTTTGTTCTCCTGCTACGCTGAAAGAATACTTATACTCTTATACAGCCTGGCTAAAATATTCGTCTATGATTTCTTTCCAGTCTCCCTTACATATAATATGATGATTGCTGATCGGACGGTTGGAAAAGTATT
>ENA-UOOM01001459-UOOM01001459.1-fermentation-metagenome-genome-assembly--contig:-NODE-1459-length-22639-cov-110.595244_pt1 | contig 22639 bp, 23 predicted proteins | sample MGYA00245781_ERZ724031 | MGnify/ENA primary metagenome ERZ724031 (study PRJEB28704, sample SAMN03018317) | fermentation metagenome | biome: anthropogenic terrestrial biome; feature: soil... | reverse complement strand
GGATGGATTGCTTCTCGGTAACACCATCTCGCTTGTCCAGATGGTGAGTCACCTGAACACGGCTATCATGATCATCAATATCCGCCCGCTCTGGAGAGCCATCGTGGTCCAGATCGCGCTCTTGCAGGTTTGCATTCAGATATTGATCCAGTTGCGGGAATTCAAGGCTTTGCGGATTCTGGCTTAGATTCATCTGCTGCCTACATTCCTGCACATAAGAAACCACATCAGCATAGTAAGCAGACAATGCTTCCCGTTTCTCCTCAGCAACTGTTGGAAGACCCGCCTGATAACCTTCTGTACGTTCTTTGAGGAAAGTCAGAGTGTTATGCTGATTGAAGTAAGGTAAAAGCTCATCCCGCACGCTCTGTAAGGCATTTGCGTCAGGCTGGAGCACAGTTTCACCCATTTCTTTCATGTAATTGCCCCAGGAGCGATCTGAGAGATCTCCCTGAACAGTTGTTAGCATGTGGTGGGAGAGACTGCCATCTCCTGCACCGATCTCTTGCCTGCCCGAATAAACACCAGGCATACCATCCTTGACGTACTCCAGGCGGAAATCGACGCTGTAGGTCAAGGGACCAGTGTAGTCCGACTTTTGCCGATCAGTCGCCTGGCGTTGATCGAGCCTTTCCATCAGACGGTTGGCTTGAGAGAGCGGCATGCTCATCCCATCGGCAATCTCGGCATGCTGACTGTGGCTGAAAGTCACCAGCGGTTCGCTGAGCCTCAGAGATTGTAACTTTTCGAGAGCCTCATCGGTTAGCAATGTAGCTGTGATCCCATCCCGCCCATTCTCACTGAGACTGATATCTTTGGCAGCATCCAACATCAGGTTGGGTTCGGAGAGCAGCCCTTCGGAGATAGTTGCTTGCATAACATCCTGAAGGAGATATTGAATCTCAGAGCCTTCGCGTATCAGTGATAGTGTTTCTCCGTTTTCAAGAAGATGAGTTGCGGAAGGTTCCTGTATCTGATCGATCTGCTGAAGGAGCTTGGCTGCCCGGGTGGTGTACGGGCTGGTGTCTTCCCGCACCACCGCTTCCAACCAGTGTGGGATGGTTTCGGCATGAGTAAGCTCGTTATTTTCCAGATTGAGCTCCCCTTTGGGTAAGGGTTCAAATTGGTAATCCTGTAGGGCTTCAGCTAAGGCCGCCACTTTTCCGTTGACGGTTTTGACCGCTTCCATACGGGTTTTCGGTGCTTTTATTTCGAGTTCTTGTTTCAGACTTTGGATCTTGTCATCAATCGATTGGATCAACTCTGAAGCGGTATTCCGGATGGTTTGCAACGAGTCTTTCAGCTCAGTTAGGTCTTTGTCACTGCTCCAACCTGCCAGATAGCCAAAGCTGTTATCCGCAGTTTCGATACCGTAATATTGGCAAACGGCATAGGCAATACTTTCAGCTTCAACCTCCTGAGTGCGCTGATCCTTCTCTTTTTCCGTTCCTTTGGCCCCCCTTTGCTGGGGGTCACGATCATGCAGTTTAGCATGTGAGATCTCATGAATGGCGGTTGCCACCGTCTGAATCTCACTCATACCTTGCCGTATAGCGATTTTCTTGTCTTTGAGGTGGTAGTAACCATCTTTGCCTGCTTTCATCGCCTTGAATTCAATTGGCACCGGAGAAACTGCTTGCATGGCCTCAAACAACAGATCATAATCCCGTACACTTCCCTCCAGCTCTTTGACCAGGGTGGGCAGTTCCTTGCCTTCGGTCTGGGAGACATCGAAGACTGGCACAACCCGAAAGCGCTTCACCGTCACTTCCTGTTCTTCCATAACTGGATTGCCGTGGCTATCCAGAACAGGCTTATTGGAGGCTGGATCGATCTTCTCTTTTTCTACCAGACGCTTTTCCTCCACAGGAGCGATGATGCGAATGGCTTTCTCCCCTTTGAGGACTTGCCGCTCAAACCTTTTCTGCCAGGAATGATAGCCTGCAACTAAGGAGGCTTCCGGGTTTTGTATGGCAATCAAGACGGTGTTATTAAGGCTGTAACGATGGAAGCGGGACATCACTTTGAGATAATCAGCAAACTTGCCACTGGAGAAAATATCCTTGATGCCCTCCTCCAGCTTAGCAGTGATCTCATCCAAAGCCTTATCTTTTGCATTGTAGGTTGCCTTCTTTTCGGCAAGATTAGCATCGACGGTGTAATGCCCATGTGCTTCCAGAACGCCCTGAGCGCGAAAGGAATACACGTCCTGGCGATTGAGACCGGTAATAATGATGTGGTCCACTACAGGGATCCCCAGCATCTCCCCCACTTCTTTGAGGGATCGGGTCACGGCCAGATCTTCCGGACTGGGGTTGAGATCTCCAGAGGGGTGGTTGTGACAAAGCAACACTGAAACCGCCTTGTTGAGGATCGCGTTGCGGAAGACTTCTCTGGGATGGATCACGGAGCTATTGATCGTCCCGATGGAGACCTGTTCATAATCGATGACGCGGTTCTTGGTGTTGAGAAAAGCCACCACCAGCGACTCCTTGTCGTGCACCTGATCGATCACGGAATGCATGTACTCTGCCGCAATCGAAGGGGAGCTGAGGATCGGCTTTTCCCGGGTGAGGGAACTGCTCATGCGATACAGGTCGAGGAAAGCCTGATGTTTGGCCAGTTGCTCAGGGGTCTCAAGCAGTTGGTAAGCGTTATCCACCAAAGCTGCCAGCCCCTTGCGCTGAGCATATTCTGTGGCCACAGCCTCTTGCACGCCAATGATACGGGCATAGGCAGCGATGTAGCGGGTCTCTTCAGCAGGATTCATGTCAACTCCTCACTTTCTTCTGTCTTTTCCAGCAGGAAGAGCAACTCTTCCAATGCCTGGGCTTCTTCTTCGCTTTCGACGAAGGGACGGGGATCGCGGCGCATTTCAGCCAGATTTTCGCTGTTCACCTGCACTCCGATCAGATCAAAAATCAATTCTTTGAGGCTCATTATTTCTCCTATTCTCGATTGCATCTAGTCGACTTCTTGTTCCGAACTTTCTTCGAGGTAGTCATCTGCGAAGAAATCAGCTTCGGATGGCAGTTTGTCTTTGGGTTTGACGACCTTCCAGTAAAAGAGACCTGCCCCGGCCAAGAGCAGCAGGGCCAGGCCCACGATGATCATGGCAGGATGGATGTTTCCTAGAAAAGAGATCGTTGGCGTAACCGGCGCAGCAGGCGTAGTGATCGCAGCAGGCTCGCTTGGCACGGTCCGGGTCGGTTGGGGCAGGAAGGGCAGCAGCGAGGGCGTGTCTTCACTTTCCACAAAGTTGAGCAGGTCTTCTTCATCAACCTCCGTCACCAGGTAGACGTTATCACTCACCTTGGTATGGTCGATGATCAGATAAAAGATCTTCTCATTGCGCGTTTGGATGATGAAAAATTCTTTCTCTGGCGGATTGGCGATCAGCACCAGTGGCGGTTCCAGGTCGGTATCCGTACGCGGTCTGGGCGTTGGTTCTTCCAGCGGTTCTTCGGTGGGCACGGCTGTGGACTTGTTCAGCGGTTGGCGCACCAGCGTGTACTCGGTCAGGTTTCCGCTGCCTGGAGGCATGTCAGCGATGAGACTGCCCTTGGCATCGGTGGGCGGGGCAGGTGTCTGGCGCTGTGTCTCTGAGATTGCATTGGGATATGCCGCAGCATGGGCGCTGCTGAGGCTGAATACGAGGGTGATGGCACAAAGCGTTAGGATAAAGAAACGGAAATGACTAGTTTTCATACTTTTCTGGCTCCCAGGGTTGGATCTCTTGGATCTCCTCAAATGGATTGCGCTTGAGACGGGCAAGCAACCCGTCCAGTTCTGAGGGTCTGAGTTTCAAAGCGCGTACGGTCTTGAGGATCTCCGTGTTTTCGAGTTCGGTTTCTTTGGCTTCCAGTTTCTGCAACTTTTCCTGCAGGCTCTGGATGCGTTTTTGAGTCTGTTCTTTTTCCTTGCGGACTTGGTTTAGGTTCAAGGTTCCTCCTTCATTCGTAGTAGTTGGGCGTGCCATAGCCATAGATATAAGGGCTGTTGATTGGATAGGAATCAGTGTGCACACTGTCCGCCCAGTTACCTTCGATGGTGTAGACGGTACTGCCATCACTGCTTTCGACGATAGCGACATGATCCGGAAAGGCGTCACCATTCCAGTCAAAGAAAATCACCTCCCCCGGAGAAGGTTGATAGCCGCCATTTTGCCAGGCGTTCTCAGTGCGGAACCAGCTTTCTCCCGCGCTGCATCCGGCAAACTTCGGGAAACGTCCTTCGGAGATAAATCCGTTCTGATCGGCTACCCATGAGACAAAGATGGCGCACCACTCAACCCGGGAAGGGAAGCCGTACCAGGACCAGTAGGGCTCGCCGCCCACCTGTCCAAGCTGGCCGCGGGCGACTTCGACCATGCCTTCAGAGCCGCGCAGGCTCTCCGCCAGGCCACCCATGATGGAGCCGCCCATCACGGTCGTGGCTGAAAAGGCGAACGAGGCGATCGACCCAGCCAGCAGGAGCACCACCAAAGCGATCGAGGCATACAAGGTTGTCCGGCCTTTGACGATCCGGATTACTTTGGTGAAGACTTTCTTTATTCCAGAAGCCTGTTTGGTCTGGGAAGCAGCGGTCTGGAGCCCAAGTGAGGCACGATAGGCATGCATCGTTTCGCGCTTTATGCGCTGTTTTTGGAAATAGCGCAGGATCGGGTTTTTCTTGGGACTTGCCTTGATTAAGACTTCCGAGCGTTGACGCATGGATTGAGCCTGAAGGTGGCGAGTCGCAGCCATGGTACGGGAGCGCGCTTGCCCTGGCACTGCCTGGATACGGGAGTTGAGGGAAAATGCAGTATGCTCTGCTGCGCGCAGTGCGTCAGTCGCGGCGTTGCGATCTTCCTGAGAATCATGCAGCCCTTTCGCTGATGTTTTGAGCCCTGTACTGGCAGCCATGGCGAAGCTTCTGTAGATTGTGTCCGAAAGGATCTTGCCTGGTTTTCCGATTTTAAACGCGGATGGAGCAACCTCATTTGGCTTTTCAAAGCGCAACAGAGAGGACTTTGAGATTACCTGTTCACCCGGCAGGTTGGGAGTTATGGTGACAGGGGTGCTTTTTTCAAGCATGAACTGCTGACTGAGCTTGCGATAGGTTTTCTTTTGCTCAGGCACCAATGGAATTGGCTGAGCACGAATCTTCTTCTCACTTGCTGATCGCTGAATCGAAGTAGGTGCTGTTGCTGCCGGTGTTAGCATGATTTGCGCAACGTTTTCAGGATGCTTAGACGCCTGCTCAGTTTCCACCAGGGGCTTTTCAACTTGGTAATGATAGAGAGCCTTGGTTCTGAGTCTGGATTTCTTTTGCGTCATCGCAGGCTCCTTTCTAGACCTCATCTGGTTTGGTGGTCATGATCCGGTAGAGCTTGGTATCTTTGGGGAAACGGTCACTGAAGGGAATGATCGTATTGCCGTAGAAGAGCAATCCCTGTCCTTCCCCGCTATGGGTGACATAGGACAACTGGTCCTTGGAAATGTTGAGATGCTTGGCCAGGATTTCCTGATCTCCTCCTGCCTGATTAAGCATATAGATGAAATCAGAGTTATCGAGAATATTCTCAATTTCCCGTGATGCCAACAGGTCTTTGACGTTTTGGGTGATAGCTGTGGGAATGCCACCCCACTTACGAAAGCGTTTCCAGATCTCCACGGAGTAAGCTGCAGTTTGTTCTTCCCTGAGCATCAGATGGAATTCGTCTTGATAGAACCAGGTGGTTTTTTTGGATGCCCGGTTGCGAGTGACGCGATTCCATACCTGATCCTGAATCACCAGCATGCCCAGCTTCTTGAGCTGTTTGCCCAGTTCACGGATATCGAAACAAATCAAGCGATTGTGGGTGTCCACATTGGTCCGATGATTGAAGACTTTGTAGGAGCCTTTCACATAGATTTCCAAGACAGTTGCCAGATACCTGGCATCTGGTTCTTCCATTTCCAACAGGCGATGGTAGAGGTCTTCAAGGATAGGCAAGTTTGCTGGCCTGGGTTCTTGCAAGTATTTTTGATAAATCAACTGGATGCAGCGGTCGAGCACGGACTTTTCCTCGGGTTTGAGCCCGCTCTTCCTGCCTGCTGCCAGTTCAATAAAGGAGAAGATGAAGTCCATCTTAAGTGCGACCGGGTCCTCTTCCTCGCTGTAGTCCAGGTTGAGGTCAAGGGGATTGATGTACTGGTTGGAATTGATCGAGATTTTGACCACCTCACCATGCAAGGCATTCACCAGCGGCGCATATTCACTCTCCGGATCAGTGATGATAATGTCATCTTCGGTGACCAGAAAAGCGTTGGTGATCTCTCGTTTGGCAGCAAAGGACTTGCCGGATCCTGGGGTCCCGATGATCAAGCCGTTAGGCGTTTTCAGTTTGCGGCGATCAGCCATAAGCAAATTGTTTGATAACGCGTTGAGACCATAATACAAAGCTGGTGGCGGTTGAAAGAGCTCCTGCGTGGTGAATGGCACAAAAACAGCGGTTGCGGAGGTGGTCAGAGCCCGTTCGATAGGTACATGGTTAACGCCTAGAGGTAGCATGGCGGCTAATCCAGACTCCTGCTGGAAATTCAAAGGGCGTAAGTTGCAGTTTGCAGATTGGGCAATGCCTGCGATCTGATAAAAATCGTTTTCGAGCTTGCTTTTGGAAGAGGATAGGTTCATCAAGAGAAAGGTAACCAGAAACAGCCGCTCATTGCGGCTTTGCAGCGACTCGAGCAGAGTTTTGGCTTCAGCACCGTAGGTGACCAGATCGCTGGGGAGGATGTCCATGTCATATCCAGAGCGGACGGCTTTCTTCTGCTCCTCAATCTTCATCTTGTCGAGGTCGCTGATCTTGCGCTTGATTAGCTTAATCGCCTCTGTTTGCTCAATGCTTTGAATGTGCAATGTGACCGCCAGATCACTCTCGAGTACCAGGAAGTTCTTGAGCAATTCATCAGAGAGTTCCGGAGCCAGGATCTGCAGATAGGAGACCTGGGCATATCGGTTACCCATCTGGAAGCTGCCCCTATCTCGGAAGTCAAAGCCATTAGGGGCAATGAAATCTTTGGTGCCCAAACCGCTATCTTTGAGTTGTTTCCAGTTGAAATGGAACTTGTTCTGGCTTTCATTTAAGAGGTCATGCATGACTCTTAGGCGTTCAACGCCGTTCAGTGACTGGGCAATCGCGCCAAGTCCGTGGAGCTGGGCAAAGACATCCATCTCAATACGGTCCAAGCGTGTTTTAGCTTTTTTGTAAGAGAGAGCTTCAATTCCGAAAACGATGTACTTGCTCTTAAGCAACCCGTTATTGCCCTTGGCTAGTTGGGAACTGAGCATCTCGGCGTATTCATGACGGATATCATTGAAAGCATCCTGCTGATCGTCAATTGCAATTAAGGACTGATAATCTTCTGTGCGACCGGAATAGTTATAGAAGCAGAGCTGCAGCTTTACTGAGGAATCAAAATAGTTCAGGAATTCGCAATACTTATCGAAGATGGCGCGCTTGTCCTCTTCCAGCGCCAGTTGGTAATTGATATCCTGATACTGAATCACCTTTGAGAAGAAGTGTTCACTGACTTGGCAAATCCCATCAGGGTACATCAATTTGTACGGTATCGTCTTCTGCGCGGTCCTGGGAAAGCGCTGCTCGGGCCTGGTTTTTCTTTTATGCAGCGTGGTTTTCGGTTTTGTGGGTTCTGCGGATCTTTTTTTCTGCACGGGCACGCAGCTCCTTTCTATGGAGGATTTCATAGTGAATGAGGCGATAGAAGTTCTCGGTTTGATAAGGACGGATGCGGGGGTAAATAATCTGCACACGGATGTAGTTACCGATAAAAGCCTCGAGTGGCATGCCATCCTTCTCGTACAAGGCAAATGCAAACAGGGGCAACATTACCAATACCATCAACAGTGCAGCCAGGTCATTGCCTAGTGCGCTCCGGGTGAACAGGTAGAGAGGGATCCCAACTAGTCCTGCGGCAGAGAAGCAGATCAACTGCCGTCCGGTTAGGTTCAAGGCTAACTTGGTCTTAACCCGATTGAGGTCTTTGGGAACAGTTACATAAGCCAATCAATTCCTCCTTTCACTTAATGGGCATTGAAGATCGATTTGGACAGGCTGCCCGTCTTGAAGAGCGAGAAGCAGAGCAGCACCGTATAGGCAGCAATCTGGAAGATGCTGGCGTGGATGTTTTCCGAGAGGACGATGCTTTGAACCAGAACCGTGTAAATCGCCACACATACCATCATGAAGAAGCCCTGAAAACCCAAAGCCGACAGATTGCGGATATAGTTGTTGCCCATCTGACCCCATTCTCGGTTGGTCAAGGTAGCAAAAGGGATTGGCGCAACCGAGCAGGTCAGGAAGATTTCAATCATGCGACCGTATAGGATTACAGTGATCAGCACGGAGAGCAACTTCATGGCATTGCCAACTAGGAGTGTTTCCATGGCAAGGGCAGCCAGTTCCGGGATGCCTTTATCCTGCAATGCTGCGATCATGGCTGACAGGACTTCCCCGATATCGATGTACGCGCTCCCTCTGATCAGGGCAGAGGCGGCGGAGACCACATGTTGGGCGACATCGAAAATTGCCATGGTGATATCAAAGGTGTGGGAAACCAGAAAGACCGCCACCCACATTTTGATGAAGTATTTGAAGAAACTGAACGTATCCCCTTCATGCAGATTGTTCTTCTCGGTGATCATCGTTATCAGCTCATAGCAGAGCACGAAAGTAATAATCATCCCTGCAATGGGGATGATCACGGTCTCCGAAAGCGAGCGGATCATGCTGAAAATATTGCCGTTCCATCCTTGGGGGGTCTGACCAATTTGTTCGGCGATGGTGGCAGTCTTCTCGTTGACATCGGCAAACATGGTGGTGAGATTGCTCTCCACCAGGCCAATGAAAAACTCACGGATCGCTTGCTCGATCTTGTCAAACAAACCCAGCATGGGTGATTATCCGAATAAGCCTGCAAGTAAAGGAATGAGTTTGAGGCCGATCAGTACGACTCCACCACCAGCCATGAGTTGTTTGATCCCCTGGCTCTTTGCGCCCGGGTTATCGTTGCCATAGCCTTCAAGTAGGTTGATGACACCCCAGACGGATAGACCTGCCCCAAGGGCAATCACCAGAATCTTTAGCACATTGATTGCTTCGTTGAAAAAATCCATTTCGTTACCTCGATTCATGAATTAGCTCCTCGATATTGAGGTGCGCTAATACATAAACAACGGTCAGGGAAAATTTGCCAATGTTTTATGGATCAATTCAAGCTATTCTTATTGTCAAGATACAGGATGCAAAGACAAGAGAGTATGAATAAAAAGTAATCCTAACAATGTATGAAACTTAACACGGATTTAACATCTACTTTTATACAATCAATTCAGGATTCAGGAGACCATGGTGATATCTATGAAAAAATTAGACCGAATCTCAAAAAATTATTTTCTAGTAAAACGGAGGCTTAAATGAAAGGCGAAAAGGGTCAGAAAAAGAAAGAATTAGGGATTCTACTTCCTATGTTGGTTGTAGTATCACTCTTATTTGCTTACTTTCCTACTCAATCAGTTGAAGCAGCGACTCCACCCCCTTATACAACGACTTGGTATATGAACACATCAAATCCTAGCACTTTATCCTCCGATGCATATGTAATGGGATGCAACTTGGGTTACCACGACAGTAACACTCCAGGCACTCAGGATAACGTTGTGGCGTTGTTATTCGGACAACCTGCTTATTCATCCGGAACCTTTGGAACTTATGTCTGGGGATCTAGAGGAGGTGGACCATACTATTTCTTGTCGACATCTTTGATCGCAAATGTTACACAACAATTTGCTCGAGGATATTACATTTGTACAGGTAGCGACTCTGCATCCCAGCTGTATTTGGCAGCAGGGGTCAATAATTATGGAGCCGGTGTAACCAATGCCCATGGCCGTGCTTGGGCAACCATGATAAATTCTGTAAACTCATGGGTAAGTGCGAATGGATACTCAAGTCAAGTAAAAATTAGAGCTGCGGCAGATATTGAACCTGACTTTGGTGCTGTTGCTGCAGCGAGAGCATGGGTGGATGGGTATAACGCGAACTATGGCAGTGGACTTTGGTTGTACAACGTAGGAGCAGCTTCTGGATGCCCATGGACAGGAACGCCATCCGCTTCTTCGCCATGTAATAATGGTTGGGTCGTTGATGATATATGGTATGTTTCATGGGGTGCGATCCCTTTCTATGTCATACCTGAGATTTACAACACTTCGACCGCAAACGCTGAACAATGGTATCGCATCAGCTTGTACTCCGCGCTTTATAAGGGCGGAAAAATTTTGTTTCCAGGAACCCTTACACAATACCAAGCATGTCAGCAAATGGGTGGATGTGCAGGTATCGACAACACTCCTTCGCAAGGGTGGACGCAATTGTTTAACTCAACATATGTAGATCCAAGAACGTCCCTCAGTAACATTCGCTGGTCGACTGATATTAAATGGAGATAATAAGATGAACAATAAAACAACTTCTTTACGTTCTTTGTTTTTGCCTGTGCTTTTAATTGGGGGGCTCTTTGTGTCCATATTCCTGTTATCTTCTTCAGTTATTTCAACAAAAATCGTGAACGCTTTTAGCAATCCTTCCATCCCGGATTACTGCATACCGATCGAGTTAAAAATGATCGAGGAAAACTTATCTTTAGACCCAAATGCAAAATCGTATATGCTTTGGATTGAAAAAAGAGTGGCATTAGAAAAATCTATGGAGGAGTGCGCTCTTCAAGCAATCTCGTATACACCTGCCCCAAAACCTGAGAATGGAATAGCGGAGCTTCCTTCTACAGTTGAATCCGTTCCACAAATTGAAGTTGGACTGGGTATTCAGAAAACAGTCTTACTTCCTAGTAATGATTTTATACCTACACTGGATTCTGAATACAATTTTTGGGTAGGTGCAGTTAATGGAAAGACCATTCAAATAATGGCAGGCATACAACGCGATCACGATGAAAATTGGCGCGAAACTCATCCAGAATGGGTCGGATTGGGACCTCAGGGAGCTGTAAAAGTATTAGATTCTGATTGGTCTTTCATTACCTTAATCACCACCCCTACAAGGAAAGGTTACATTCATTTTGTAAGAGAATGTGAATCTAAGCTGGTTTTACAAGCAGAAGATGGAACTATTTTTGTGTTTGATCCCATTAATTTAATTTTCGCTTCGGATGCTTCTACTTGCGCTGAAGATAGTCCTTAGAGTATTGCACATGAACCCTTTTCTATAGGAGTAGGATGAACTTCTCATTCCTAATTCTGATTTATAGGACAAATTACGTTTATAAACATAAATGAGCGGTAAGCTAGAAATCATTGGATGAATGATGGTTCTAGACGCCCCAGACGGACAAACCCGCTCCTAGTGCAATGACTAATAATTTTTTAGAATGTTGATTGCCCCGCCGAAAAATTCCTTGCCGTTACCTCGTTCCATGTATTTGCTCCCCAGGATTGAGGTGCGCTAATACATAAACAACGGTCAGGCGAGTTTTGCTTAAGTTTTATGGATTAACGCATGATATTCTTATTGTCATGATATGGGTTGTAACAACAAGGGAGTATGAAAAAAAATCAATACTAACTAGGCATGTAACTTAACACGGATTTAACATCTACATTTGTACAATCAATTTGAAGTTGGAAACCGAGTATCTGTTTTCCAATACGAACTTGATACTAATAGAGTTATCTTGATAATGGAGATGTTTTATGCTTTTCCCAGGTATCCCGCATGAATCGAGCAAAAAAATAGCTTGAACAAAATACGAACAGGAACTTGTGGCAATTTCTATACCGGAGCGCACTCACACTTGGAAAGGTTTGGGGGCGCAGTAGTTGCTCCATGCTGTTATGCTACCGTGTCAACAGGTACTGCAATCTATAAATTCACTTGGGATGATAGCATAATTTGCCCAGGAATATCGGAAACGGAAATGTTAGGTGGTTAAGAATGAAAAAGTGTCTAATAGTATGTATTTTTATAACTTTAATAATGCTATCATCTTGTTCGATCAATCAGTCTCTGGACAGTGATTTGCCTGAAAACTCACCCATTGTGGCAAGTACAGAAACTAGTCTGCTGACTTTTAATTCTCCCGCTGTTTCATTTGATGCGTTCGAAATTGACTATGACCCCGCTGCGTGGCAGGAGATCAAAAAACCGGAGTCCTATTCTTATCTTGAATCCCTCGAGTATCCCGGGTGTATTTTTCATACATTATATGGTAGCGGAAAAGGACCCTACGGAGAAGAATATTACTTCGAAATTGATGGGCAGGAATTTGCGTATTACTTGAATACACCCAATGAATCTGCGGCAGAGAAATCTCAACGATCAACACAAGAAATATTGATTTACTATAAGGATCCCGATAAAAATGAGGAAATTCGTTGGGGATTCCAGGTTTACTCTGACCAAAATAGTGTTGAACAGTGTTTTGATCTTGTAAAAGGGCTTCTAAGCACTCTCCGATACGATTGAGTTGGGTGCCAGAAAATCAACTCGAATATATATTCCTAAAAAAGAGATGTGATTATTAAACGATAGTTTTAGCTTCGTTGGTATTCTTATTCTCGGATTTAGATTATACAACAAATAATCGAAACTGACAGCATCGATTATTATCTCCCATATTCATTTATAATTACTTCCCCATTCCGATCTTAGGTCATGAAATCAATAGAGAAATGTTTTTAATTACAAGCAAATGCAGCTATTGATTTATCAAAGTCACTGGAATGCCATAAAAAGTCTTGCCACCTAAAATTGATTCAATCTGTTTTCGGATCGCATTAGAAGGGTAAGAAATTAGTATACTTCCCTTCCCTGGACATGAGTCGGCGTCGACTTGGATCGTAACCAGACCTTCAGCAAGATCCTCGATTTGTTTTACCGTGTCTTGATATTTTGAGAATTTATATTCGACGGTCTTTAAATCAGGTAACTCCTCACATTGTAGGTAATGATGGTAATTATCATATAAAACATTTTCTATGATTCTGTGAACAAAATGGTTCGAGTTCGCTTTTTCATTTAATTCTCCTTTCAAAGTTACGTCTGTCGAAAATCCTTTTGGAAATTAATCTATTCTTCCTTCCTCCAACCTCCTTTCTTTTTATTGTCAGAAATCCTCGTTGGGTACTTCCGTAATTGTTTCTGTATCTGATTCCTATTTAAAGAGACGGTTTACGGGTTAATTGTGTTTCACCTGTAATAGGGGGCTAGATTTGGTTATCGTCCCATACAGTAAAAAAACACCAAGAATTCCTCCTGGAAACAATAAACTTAACGAGATGTCTTAAAGATATGATTGTAAGAAATCGTATGGATTAATGAATGGTCTATTGCCTGATCCAATCCTAGGAATTAGAAGTTACCAATTTTAGACTATCCCATTCCAATAAAATCAAGCCTTATTCCCTCTACCAAGACAAAATTAGTTCGCCGAAGCGTTTTATCGACTCGGTTTTTCATACACACCCAATATCGTAAAGCTCAGTTATATGATTGTTGCCTAGGCTAATACTTTTGCTAACTCTCTTCTTATAATCAAACGCCAGCTCTTGATTAGCATCCGCTAAAAATTGATAATTTTTATGTTTGGTAATGTCATACTTATCCGATAGAAACGGACGCTCGCCTCTAAGCTGAAGGATACACTTGGAATTGTCCAGCACTGCCAGCTCATCCTGGGTCATTAAGTCCTTGCCCATTCTTTGATGGCTGATACCATGCGATTTCTCCCGCCCTCTATTTTCTGAAGTGTTATCCAGGTCAATCGTTTCCTTGCCCAATAACTCAGAGATTTCCTTGAGTGTGGTTCTCTCCTTCCCACCTAAAAAGAGCATGCTGTCACAGTTGCCCACGATCGTCTCGGCATGGTCTTTATAAAGGGCCTTGAGTTGACTCTGGGCTTGCAGAACGATGCAGGCTGAGATCTCACGACTGCGGATTGTGGCGATCAATCGTTCAAAGCGTGGGATTTGACCGATATTAGGGAACTCATCCAAGAGACAGCGCACATGGATGGGCAACCTGCCGCCATAGACATCATCGGCTTTATCACAAAGTAGATTGAACAACTGGGTGTAGAGCAAAGCTGCGACGAAGTTGAAGGTGTCATCAGTGTCACTGATAATCACAAAGAGTGCAGATAACCGATCCCCTAACAAGTCCAGGTCCATTTCATCGTAGCTCATCAGCTCCCGCAATTCGTAGATATCAAATGGCGCAAGACGCGCACCACAAGAGATCAATATAGACTTGGCCGTCTTTCCCGCTGCCAGTTTGTACTTTTTGTACTGCCTTAAACCAAAGTGTTCAGGGGATTTTTCTTCCAGTTCATCAAAGAGGTCGTCTACGGGGTTTTTAAAGCTCTCATCATCTTCACGTGCTTCTGAGGCATCGATCATCTCCAGCAGTGTGGTGAAGTTCTGTTCTCGTTCTGGAGCTTCATACCAAATATATCCAATCAAGGCTGAGTAGTAGAGACGTTCCGCTTTGATCCAAAAGTCCTCACCTGCTTTTTCACCTTCTCCTTTGGTGTTGATGATAATTGAATTGACTAACTTGAGAATGTCCTTCTCCGAGTGGATGTAGGCAAAGGGGTTGTAGTGCATGCTACGTTTGAAATTGATCGTGTTGAGCACACGAATATGATAACCATTGCGCTTAAGCATCCTTCCACATTCTGTGAGTATGGTTCCTTTAGGGTCGGTGACTACATAGCTGGAGTGCATTTGCATCAGATTGGGTTTGACAAAGAAACGCGTCTTACCTGAACCAGACCCACCAACAACCAGTACATTCTTGTTTCTTGCTCTTTTGGGATTTTTTGGGCGGCTATCCATGCTGAGAGATTCAGTCTTGGTCAGTATGATGTTGTTTCGAGGGTCCTTATCAATATACGGGGCAATGTCCTGGGCCGTTCCCCAGCGGGCAGATCCGTATTCAGTACCTTTCCTAAACTTTTTCCTGTTTTGTCCATTCACAATAACAACTAGTTTCATTAGGCCTGCAAATAACAATCCACTAACCAGGTCCTGAAGATTGAAAGACAGCCATGGGTACTGACCGATAAATTTCAGGTTTGAAAAGATGGCGATAAAACGGTCGAGAACATCCCCACCTTGAAGGAGACGGAAAATCTGGGCGAATTTATTGGCAACATAAAATGGCAAGAGATAGACAAAATTCAAAAACAAACTTCTGGGAATTCGAGTATTCATCGCACAAACTCTTTTCTTTGAACTTTTTCAGGGACATGTGCAGCCCTTTCTTTGTGCTGAAGCTTGAGTTTCTGAAGCTTTTCCCGAAGCGAAGGACGCTCCTTTATTTTGAGCCGCTTCTTCACAAACTCATTGAAGGCAGTCTGAAGGACGTCTGTGTCTCTACCTCGAAAGAAAACCAGGTAATGAGGGGATTCTTTCGTTCGTTCTTTCTTGATAGCATATTCAATACCGTATTTCCGGGCGATTCTTTCAAAGTCGTGAATATGCTCGTCATGAATATCAATGTTCGACAGACCAGATCTTTCCTTCATTAGCTCCTTGATGGTCATGCGACCTTGGTAGGCTGGATGGAGTTGTTTGTCTCTTGATTTTTGCTGTTGCTGCTGTTTTAGTATGTCGAGATATTTCTGGATCGCCTGGAGGAAGACCTTCCCGGTCATTTTTCCAGTCTGAACAATCAAGGTGATGCTACGTTGTGAAATCTCTTCTTGCATGACTACCTTCCTTGCCTGGACTTGCCATACATATCGTGATTAGCCAAAGTTTGATAATAGGTGTTGATCGTTTTAGGAGCGTTGTAAAGGGTGGCGAGCAGGTAAGCTCTGATATTCTGGATTTTGCTCGTGTTTTGATTAAGAGCATCCAACACATATTCGATATGCATTGAGTTTAGACTCAACAACCTTTCTCTGACCCGCTCAGGCGGAATTTGAGCACCATTGATGCTGAAGGATTTGACCTTCGAGCAGGCGGTCTCGATCATGATCTCGAGGAGTTCCGGAATCATCTCTGAATCTCGTTGGACCAGGAAATCGTATTCGATATTCTTCTTGAAAATTTCTCTAAATTCCATCCATCGATCAATCTCTTTGGATTTGTCTTCCAAAAGCTTATGGCGTGATGGATTGATAGATAGATTGAAGATTTCTTTTTTCTCAGTCTTGATTAACTCAGTCTTAGTACTATCAGTCTTAATTAACTCCTCTTTTCGGAAGTCTTGACTTCCATTTATCAGAACTAATGACTTCTGTTTTTCGGAGGTCATGACTTCTGCTTTTGAGGAGTCTGAACCTAAACCGTTGACAATATCAGGAGTTGATTCTGGACGAATAAAATTTTTGACGTAGATCCGGGATGGTCTACCCATCCCTTGTTTGACGCGTTCAATCAATCCAATCCCTTTTTCAGAATCCAATTCGGCAAGGAGTTGAACCCCTTTTGAATGACCGCAATTCAGCGTGTCCTGGACTTCATTCAGGGTAAAGTAAATGAAAACCCGATTTTGTTCGTCTTTCCAATCATTCTTCAAAGATAAACTCATCCGATCTAGCATTAATCCGTACAAGACCTTCGCATCACTTGAAAGTCCAGAGAAGATCGAATCCGTAAAAAGTGATTTTGGGATGCGATAAAACGAAAATTGCTTTGCCTGATCTCCATAGTAGTAATCAAAAGTTATCTCGGTTGTATCCATGTAACCTCCTTTCTTTCAGAAAATGAGAACTGCAGACCTCACCAGGAGAGTCTGCTGTTGCTTCATAGTTTAATGTTTTGCTGTTATAGGATAGTTTGAATTTTCACCTTCTGTTGTGTACCCACAGACTAGGTCAACCACTACCCGAACATTGACATGGTCTTTGATGACCTTGTTTCTTTCGTTTTCGCCTTCAGAAGTGAAATAAATGTATCGTGAAAAGTGCTTAAATCGAAAGATCTCTACGAGTTTCCTCGTTGAGTTCTTTGTAGCACTACCATAGTCTCGACATGGGGCGGTTAGGTGAAGACCATACCGGCAGTCAGCGGATTGCGATGAGAACAGGGAGTGAAACCTACCTTTTGTTTGGCGACCATCTTGCCAGCAGCATCTTGCTTGTCAGAGGTGAAGGCACAGTCGCGGAAAAGGCATATTACCTGCCCTGGGGCGGAACACGAGGCGATGAGACAATCACCAGCACTGCCTATGCCTACACCGGGCAGATGCGGGAAGGCGATATTTACTATTATGGAGCTCGCTGGTATGACCCCTCTATTGGACGCTTCATGCAAGCCGACACCATCGTACCCTTACAAGTCCAGGGCACCCAGGCGTTTGACCGGTATGCTTACGTCAATAACAATCCTGTCAATGGTACAGATCCAACTGGAAATTATTCCACAAACATTAGACTTTCCGATGGTGGGGGCGTGGGTATAGAAGGACTTTTCAATGAAGCATACAGAAAATTTTATAACAAGGAACCACCAGAGTATTCCTTGCGATCCGAATGGAGCAGCTGGACCCCAGGTAGTTGGAATAGCACAGGAGGAGAAGGTATTTTCAACGAACAGAGCAATACAAATGGTTGGAAATCTTATGGTCTTCTCCCTAACAGACCACCCTTGAATAAGATACTTCAAGATATTGTTGTCCACCACATTGGTGATTTTTCTTTTGGAATTGGAATAAACAATGACTTGGGTTTAATGAAAGCGTTAGAATCTTCTGAACAGGTAAGCTGGTATTATGATGTTGCCTATCATTATGGCATCGGCCCAGCTGGTGAAGTATTTGTAGGCAGAAATATTGGTACTAGAGGAGCGCACGTTGAAGGTGGAAATACAGGAAGAGTGGGCGTGGTGCTTTTAGGAACGTTTGATTCTACAACTGCACCCAGTGACATGATGGTTAAATCGCTTACAGCCCTATCAGTCGCTTTATCCGATCTCTACGGAGTTAAAAATATTGTTGGACATAGGGAGTTAAACCAAACTCTCTGTCCAGGTGATTCGACGATGCAGTTTATTGAACAAATTCAAAGGGTGTTGTTATCGAAATGAAATACAACCGAAAACAACATTTCCTGAAAATAGCTTTTGTCCTGCTCTTATTATTAACAGCCTGCAATACTGTGCCTAACAGTGATTCCAAAAAGACAACTACTTCCCCATCTCCTCACCCAGACTCAATGCGTTTAGATACCAGTACATCGATGTTTTTTATTGATGAATCACTTACCCCTACACATATCGGAGCTTATGATATCCAGGCTTTTACCACTAATATCGGAATAGAAACTGGAAACATCTTAATTTCAGCGTTGGAAACTTATATAGTTGATCATTTAGAACCCCCTAAAGAGTTAAGTGAATTAGTTCCAATATATATTAATCAAGTTCCATCCGGACCTTTGAGCGAATTCTTATATATTACTCAGCCAAGCAAGAAAATTGTTGGGAATGAACTTTATAGTCTTAGCTTTGAGCGAAACAAAATGGGTTTAACTTGTGAGTACTTAAGATACGTAGAATTATGGGATTGCGGTTACTATACACCTGAACAACTAAGAACATTAACACCTCCATAAGTGCTTTGCGATTGCAACAACAAAGCAGAAAAGGAATTAGTTATTTTGTCAAAAGCACCTTAACAACCATATAACAATCACTTCAAGTGTTGGCAGGGAGTCAGGCTTGAAGGCGGAAGTTTCGGATATCGAGTATCCCGGAGGATATTCCTTAATTCCTGACTGATCTTCAAGCGATTCAGTTGGTAGAGGGTATAAGAAAGCGCGAAGTGCTTATCCGGAGATTGCGCTAGCCGACACCATCGTACCCTTACAAGTCCAGGGCACCCAGGCGTTCGACCGCTATGCTTACGTCAACAACAACCCCTTGAGATACGTTGATCCGGGGGGAGAATTCGCGATTACCACGGCTATCCTTATCGGGGCAGGTGTGGGAGCATTAATTGGTTATGTCGGTCAGGTAATCCATAACCTTAATGAGGACATGAGTTTTCAAGACGCGTTGACTACGGACATATCTGCTGGATGGATTATCGGTGGGGCTGTTGCCGGAGGTGTGTTAGGAGGCGCGGGGTTCGCTGCGTTATCTCACTTCGGCATCATATCAACTGCTTCAGCTGCGACTACAGCAACTTCAGGGCTTTGTGCTGATGGGGATTGTGGAAATGAAATAAGTGGAAGCTATGGTGCACTTTCCAAAGCTGCTGATTATGGAATTGATACATGCAATAAATTGAGAAATGTTGTCAAAGGAAGTGGGTTGCAAGTACACCATCTGATCGAGAAGAGATTCACCGGTATACTAGGTTTAACACCCGAACAGATAAAAAACATGCCAAGCGTTGTATTAACGAGAGAAGAGCATCAGGTGTTTACTAATGCTTGGAGGCAACTTATTGGTTACTCAAACTCAGTTTATCCAATTAAGACTACGACCGCAACAATTTCTGACCTTATTGAAGCAGTGAATGCGATTTATGAAAAATATCCTACACTGCTCAATGAGAGTCTAAGGTATCTATTACCTAAATAGGAGTAAAATGGATTATTTTCATCATATAGGCGGAAGTCCTTACCAGAATGAAGACTTGTATTCATTCTTACTGCAGCAGAATTACCCGATTAAAGTGGCCCTGGGAATTGACAGAAAAGTCGAATCTGGGATATTCACATTTGGCATTTACGAGTCTCACTCTCTATGGCCAAAAGTCAATGAATTCATCGAAGTATCTAAAAAGAATAATTTGCATCTAGTAAACATGGTGAACACTCATTTTACCGAAACAGAGATCCGACAAGCCAGGTGGTCTTGGGTCGGTTATGTCCATGAACAAGGGTATGCACTTCCAAAATATTCCTTCGGGAATTATTCATATAATATTGAATGTGAAGAATGTAATATTCATGAACAAACGAACCCTTTTCAAATTGCTGATGATGTAAAGTGGGGGAAGAAACAATTTCGAACGTTGATTAGTATGGCGGAGATTTTTACTTGTCCGGTAGTAATAAAAGCGTTTCAAGAGCAAGGTTTTACTGGTTATGAGGTTTGGGACGTATTGAAGTACAAAACCAAACAGCCTTTAGAATCCATTAAACAACTATACTTTACACAAATCTGCCCTTTCCCGGTTGAAAACGTCAATGAACTGAAAGAGATGGTTTGTCCACTTTGCGGTCGGGTTCGATATGCTCCACATTTGAGAGGGACTTTCCAATATAGAGCCACAGATATGGAATCAGTTCAAACTGATTTTATGTACATGCAAGAATGGATAGGTAACGGAGGACTATCCTGGCGGGAAGTTCTTGTATCAAACCGAGTAGTCCAGTTTATCTTGGACCAAAAATGGCAAGGGATTACATTTAAAGCAATTGATTTGGTGTGATCGAGAATAAATCTGGAAAGCCTGAGATAGGAGGTAGAAATGAGCATATCAAGAGAAGAGCGAATTACGGCAAATTTGAAAGAAAGAGCAGAAATACGAGCTGACTTAGCAAATAAGGGTATTCTACTCGAACAATTTCCTGATGATTTATATAAGAGCAAAGAGTTGTAGCTAAGCTGTGTACCGACGATCAAAGAATGGGTTTTTAAAGTTAAAAGCGATGATGTTTTTGAAACTTTGATTCGCCTTTTAGCCATTCCGCCTCTGAAAAAAACTTCAACTGCCAAAGAAATCATCGGGCAGTTTTATCGACCGGGATTAAGTTCAAGCACTAAGTGGGCAGTAGGGAATACCATGTCAATTATCGCCAATGAGGAGGTTCTGGATGATATTATAGAAATTATCGATGACAAGCAAAATGAAAGATCACGGCAGATGTTTGTTGTCGCCTTAGGGAACATGAAAGACCCAAAGGTGGTGCCTTATTTAGTAAACTTACTGGATGATGAAGATTTGACGGGTCACGCCATCATGGGCTTGAGCAAGTTGAAAGCAGTCAGTACAATCGACGACATCCGTAAGGCAGAGAACCATCCCAGAGCCTGGGTTCGGAAAGAAGCGCTGAAAACCGTTCGAAAATTTGAAAAGATAATTGATAAACAAAATCAAGTCAAATAAGGAATATCCGGAATATGTAAGTTACAATACATCAAATCGCACATTAAAAATTAGAGATTTTGTTCTGTGATCGCCCTGGCAGTAGCGTTGACTACGGACATATCTGCTGGATGGATTGTCGGTGGGGCTGTTGCCGGAGGTGTGTTAGGCGGCGCGGGGTTCGCTGCGTTATCTCACTTCGGCATAATACCAGCTGCTTCAGCTGCGACTACAGCAACTTCAGGGCTTTGTGCTGATGGGGATTGTGGAAATGAGATTAGTTATTTGGCAGAAAGAAGCCCAAGCACCATTGATAATGTGGTTAGCACTGTTGAAAAAGCTCCATCGCGGGGACAATTTCACCATATTTTGTCGAATAGGGTTTGGAATGTGATCAGTGATTCACTCAAAACAGCATTTGGAAACAACCGTAACTCCTTGATTGTTCAAGCAATTGATTATGAAGCACATCATGGCTATCAGCAGTGGCATCGGGTGGTAGATAATAAGTTGGTTAATTATATTGTTGAATTTTCTCCTACCAAAGAACAATTTCTCAATAAACTAGTGGAGTTATACACTCCATTAGTAGACCGCTTCCCGACAGTTCTTGATGTTCTGAATAGAATTAAATAGGAGATTGCATGGAAAAGTTTTATATATTAAGTTATTTCAAGACCAGGTTTCCAAGGAAAATTTCCTACTATGAGATCATGCAGCCAAAGGTTTGGGCGCCACCTGACACCTGCAAAGTCTGTGGACAAGTTGTGAGCCAGGATTTGTGGCTTCCACCGCAACGTGTCAGGTTTTCAAGCGCAGACACATCTTGTTGGCAGGATGTGATGTGGGGGGTGCCTGGGCTATTTCTGGTTTCAGAGCGCTTTCGAAAGATCTACGAAGGGGAAGGATTAACTGGCTTTAACCCATTTGACCCACCTGTAGTCATCGAGAAGTTAGGTAAGTATAAAAGGGGTGTTTTCCCTGTGACGCTGCCAACCTACTATTCTGTCACAATACCATGGGGTAGAGGAGAGATTGACCAGGAAAAGTCTGAATTTGTGTATGAAAAGGATGATAATGAGGTATATTGTCCATTAGGCAGGCATAACGGATACTTATCAAGTTATCAACGTTATGTCATGAAGGAGGGGACCTGGCAAGGAGACGACTTCTTTACACCCATCTCACCTACTTTAACAAATCTAGGCTCTGAGCGGTTGAAAGAGGTTCTCCATAAGTATCAGGTCACTGGTTTAAACCTGATCCCATCGGAGAACATGAAGTTCAACTTACACTCCTTCGATATGTGGACGGTCAGGGAATAAAACCTGATCTGGGAGTGAAGTCGGGCGTTTTAAATTCGAGCAGATTAATTAGAGAAAAGGATATTTACTTCTACAATGCCAGGTAGATGGGAGCATGACAGCGAATCTATAGCAACAGATGAATGGACCTGTTCATATGATGCTGAAAACCGTTTGACAGAAATTGAGTATCAGGATGGCAGCATCACAAGATTTCTTTATGACGGCG